>Ga0302326_10002618_pt1 | contig 43532 bp, 43 predicted proteins | sample Palsa_T0_3_FD_202264 | JGI IMG/M metagenome (GOLD analysis project Ga0302326, IMG submission 202264) | Peat permafrost microbial communities from Stordalen Mire near Abisko, Sweden - Palsa_T0_3 | ecosystem: Environmental > Terrestrial > Soil > Palsa > Peat permafrost | place: Sweden: Abisko...
GAGGGTGATCACGACCGTGGCTTCGTCCGGGGCGCTGATCGCGAGTGTGTCGGGGGATTTGTGCCCGGCGACGATGTCGCCCGCATTCGCAATGACGTCGACGTACTCGGCGTAGCCTGAGCCGGTCGCCGGGTCCACCAGGCGGCGCAGCGCCGCCACGAAATCCGCCGCCACCACGCGCTCCCCGCTCGACCAGCGCGCATCGGGGCGCAGATTGAACGTGTAGGTAAGCCCGTCCGGGCTCACGCTCCAGGTGCGCGCGACGCCCGGCGCGACGTTCGCGGCGTGATCGAGCGTGGTCAGGCCCTCGCACAGATCGCGCAGGATGCTCTGCGCCTCAAAGCCGCGCGCCTTCTGCGGGTCGAGCGAGTCAGGCTCAGGTCCCGCGCCGCGCACCAGGATGATGTCGTGGCCGGTGCCGCCTGCGCTCGCGCCCTCGGGCGAGCGCGTGCAGGCACCCAGCAGGAGGCCCGCCGCGGCGAGCGCCGCGAGGAGCGCTGCCGGAGTGCCGCCGCGGTGCCTCACGGCGCGCGCTTCCGCGCTGCGTTGATCTTCTGCCTCAGTGCCTGCGCTGCGCTGCGCGCCGCGCCGGCGAAATCCGCATCCGTCGCGGCGTACAGGATGGCGCGCGAGGAGCTGACCACAAGACCGGTGCCCGCGTTTGTCTGGCCGTTGTGCACTACCTCGCCCACATCACCGCCCTGTGCACCCACACCCGGCACGAGCAGCGGCATGTCCGCGACGATCGCGCGCACCTCGGCGAGCTCGCGCGGGTAGGTGGCACCGACCACCAGGAGGATGTTGCCGCGCTGGTTCCAGCGCCGGGCGGCGAGCTCGGCCACCACCTGGTACAGCTTGCGGCCGCCGACCACCAGATCCTGCAGCTCGCCCGAACCGGGGTTGGACGTGCGGCACAGAATGATCACGCCCTTGTCCTCGTGCCGCAGGAACGGCTCGAGCGCCTCACCCCCGAGGTAGGGGTTCACGGTCACCGCATCCGCGGCGTAGCGCTCGAAGGCCTCGATGGCGTAGCGCTCGGCGGTGTTGCCGACATCACCGCGCTTGGCATCGAGGATCACCGGTATGTGCGCATAGGTGCGATGGATGTACTCGATGGTGCGCTCGAGCTGATCCTCGGCCTCGTAGGCGGCGTAGTGCGCGAACTGCGGCTTGTAGGCGCAGACCAGGTCTGCGGTGGCGTCGATGATGCTGCGGTTGAAATGAAAGATCGGTGAGGCCTGCGCGAGGATCTGGCGCGGGAAGCGCTCGATCTCCGGGTCGAGCCCGATACACAACAGCGAGTCGTTGCGCTCCCAGGCCTGCGCGAGCTTCGCGATGAAGCTGCTCATGCAAGCCGCGCCGCGCCCGCGGCGCGCTTCTTCAGATGCACCAGCAGGATCGACACGGCCGCGGGGGTGATGCCCGGCAGGCGCGCCGCCTGCCCGAGGGTTGCGGGGCGCTGCGCGCCAAGGGTCTGGCGCACCTCGTGCGACAGGCCGCCCAGACCGGCGTAATCGAGATCCTCGGGGAGCGGGGTGTCATCGTTGCGCCGCGCGCGCTCGATCTCATCCTGCTGCCGCTCGATGTAGCCGGCGTAGCGGGCGTGCACTTCGATCTGCGTACGCACCTGGGCTGGCAGCCGCTCATCGAGCGGTGCCTGCGGGGAATCTGCCGCCGCGAGCCAGGCCGCGGGGCCTGCAATCTCGAGCAGGGCCTCGTAGGAGACTTGCGGGCGCCGCAGCAGCTCGAATGCCGTCACGTCGCGCGTCGGCGGGGCGCCAAGGACGCGCTGCCACCACGCCGCCGGGAGCGCGGCTGCCCGCAGGCGCAGCCCCTTCAGCCGTGAGAGCTCGGCCTCGACCGCGCGCTGCTTCGCCTCGAACAGCCGCCAGCGCTCCTCGTCCACCAGGCCGAGCGCTTTGCCCGCTGGCGTCAGGCGCAGGTCCGCGTTGTCCTCGCGCAGCAGCAGCCGATGCTCGGCACGGCTGGTGAACATCCGGTAGGGCTCGCGCGTGCCGCGCGTCACCAGGTCATCGATGAGCACCCCCAGGTAGGCCTCGCTGCGCTTCGGGATCCAGGGGTCCCGGCCCTGGATCTGGCAGGCGGCGTTGATGCCGGCCGCCAGGCCCTGGGCCGCCGCCTCCTCGTATCCGGTCGTGCCGTTGATCTGGCCGGCGAAGTACAGCCCGGCGAGCAGGCGCGTCTCGAGCGTTGGCTTGAGTCCGCGCGGGTCGAAGAAGTCGTATTCGATCGCATAGCCGGGGCGCGTCAGGTGCGCGTTCTCGAAGCCGCGGATGGTATGCACGAACGCGCACTGCACCTCGAAGGGCAGGCTGGTCGAGATGCCGTTGGGATAGACCTCGTGCGTCGCCAGCCCCTCGGGCTCGACGAAGATCTGGTGCGAGGACTTGCTGGCGAAGCGCACGACCTTGTCCTCGACAGAGGGGCAGTAGCGCGGACCGATTCCCTCGATCGCACCGGTGAACATCGGCGAGCGGTCGGTGGCGGCACAGATGATGTCGTGCGTGCGCTCATTGGTGCTCGTAATGAAACAGTTAACCTGCCTTGGATGCTCACTGACTCGCCCAAGGAACGAAAACACGGGCGAGGGATCATCGCCGGGCTGTGGCGTCATGGCCGACCAGTCGAGCGTGCGCCCGTCGATCCGCGGTGGCGTCCCGGTCTTCAGGCGTCCCACCGCGAGTGCCAGCTCGCGCAGCCGGGCGGCGAGGCGGTTCGCCGGTGCATCCCCGGCTCGACCGCCGGCGTAGTTGTCGAGCCCGACGTGGATGCGCCCGCCGAGGAAGGTGCCCGCCGTGAGCACCACCGCCGGCGCCTCGAAAGTGATTCCCGTGACGGTGACGACACCGTGCACACGCCCGCCACGCACGATCAGGTCCGCCACCTCCTGCTGGAAGATCCTGAGGTTCGGCTGGTTCTCGAGGCGCGTGCGGATCGCCTGGCGGTAGAGCACGCGGTCCGCCTGCGCGCGCGTGGCGCGCACGGCCGGTCCCTTGCTGGCGTTGAGGGTGCGGAACTGGATGCCCGCCTCATCGGTGGCGCGCGCCATGGCCCCGCCGAGCGCGTCGATCTCGCGCACCAGGTGCCCCTTGCCGATCCCGCCGATGGAGGGGTTGCAGCTCATCTGTCCGAGCGTCTCGATGCTCTGGGTGAGCAGTAGCGTGCGCGCGCCCATGCGCGCGGCGGCGAGCGCGGCCTCGGTGCCGGCATGGCCGCCGCCGATCACGATGACCTCTATGGCCGGCTGCGGGGAATCGATGCGCTTCGGGTGGTCCATGAGGGTCGCGTATTGTAGGGCGGCAGGCCCCCCCGACAAGCTGGACGTGATCCCAAGTTCATACAAGCCCCTTGCCGCCTTCAGCCTCACCGCCGTGCTGGCCGCCGTCGCCCCGGCGCCGGCGATGCCTGTGCAGGCGGCGGTGCCTGCGGAGGCGCCACTGTCGCTGTCGACCTGCCAGATCGAGCACCCGCTGCAACTTGCCGTGGTGGCGGCGGAGTGCGGGGTGCTGTGGGTGGCGGAGAATCCGCGCCAGCCCGGTGCTCGACACATCCCGCTCAGGATCGCGCGCGTGCCGGCGATCAGCCGCGCGAAGCGCCCCGATCCCCTGTTCGTGCTGGCCGGGGGCCCCGGGCAGGCGGCAGGGGCGTTCTATGTCACCGTGGCGGGCGCCTTCGCCCGCATCCTGCGCGAGCGCGACATCGTGCTCATCGACCAGCGCGGCACCGGGGATTCCAACCGCCTCGACTGCAAGGTGGACGAGGACTTCATGAGCCACTCGAGCGCAGAGGAGATCGACGCGGCGACCCGCGCCTGCCTCGCCTCCCTCGCCCCGCGCGCCGATGTCGCCTACTACACCACGAGCCTCGCGGTCGAAGACCTCGAGCGCGTGCGCGCAGCGCTCGGTTACGCGCGCATCAACCTCTATGGCTCCTCCTACGGCACGCGCGTGGCGCAGCACTACCTCAGGCACTACCCGCAGCGCGTGCGCAGCGTGATCCTGGACGGAGTGGTGCCGGTGGAGGCGGCGCTCGGCGCCAGCGCGGCTCTGGATGCGCAGGCGGCACTCGATGCCGTGCTCGCGCGCTGCGCGGGCGAGCGTGCCTGCCACGGCGCGTTCGGGGATCCGGCGCAGGACTATCACGCGGTGCGTGCCGCACTCTCCGCCCGCGCGATCCGCCTGAACGTCCCCGACCCCTCGAGCGGGGTGCCGGCGGCCCTTGAGTTCGGCCCGGACGAGCTCGCCACGGTGCTGCGGCTCGGCACCTACAGTTCGGACTACGCAGCGCTCCTGCCGCTGCTCCTGCATGAGGCGGGCGCACGAGAGAATTACACGCCGCTCGCCGCGCAGTTCCTCATGATCGAGCGCGCCTACGGGCAGAGCGTCGCGGCGGGCATGCACAACAGCGTGGTGTGCGCGGAGGACGTGCCGTTCTTCGACCCGCGCGATATCGAGCGCACGCGCCAGGCGGCACCGTATCTCGGTACCACGCAGATCGAGGGCCTCAAGGCGCTGTGCCGGCTGTGGCCACGCGGCCCGGTGGATGCCGATCTGCACGCCCCGCTCGAAAGCGAGGTGCCGGCATTGCTGCTCTCGGGCAGCGCCGATCCCGTGACCCCGCCAGCCGGTGCGCGTGCCGCCGCACGCGCCTTCCCGCACAGCCGCTCGCTGCTGCTCGAGGGCCTCGGGCACGGACAGCTCACCGTGCCGTGCATGGACCGGGTGATGGCGCAGTTCGTGGCGGAGGCCTCCGTGGAGCAGCTGGACGCGAGCTGCACGCGCAACGCGCGCCCGCTACCCTTCTTCATCTCGCGCAACGGACCTGCGCCGTGATCGAGTCGCAACATCTGGCCAAGCGCTTCGGCGCGGTGACGGCGGTGCGCGAGGTGAGCCTGCTGGCGGCCGACGGGCGCATCACCGGACTGGTCGGTCCGAACGGTGCCGGCAAGTCCACCAGTCTGCGCATGCTGTACACGGTGCTCAGGCCCGATGCCGGCGATGCGCTCATCGACGGCCACAGTGTGGTGCATGCCCCGCTCGCGGCCGCGGCGCATCTGGGGGTGCTCGCGCACGGGGCCGGCATTTATCCGAACCTCACCGCGCGCGAGAACATCCTGTACTTCGGGGCGCTGCACGGGCTCAAGCGCGCGGCGTGCCGGGCGCGCGCGGCCGAGCTGATCACGCTTCTGGACATGCAGGAGTGCGCCGACCGCCGCGCCCGGGGCTTCTCGCACGGTGAGCGGCTGAAGACCGCGCTCGCGCGCGCCCTCGTGCACCGCCCGCGCAACGTGGTGCTGGATGAGCCCACCAACGGGCTCGACGTCATGGGGGTGCGAGCACTGCGCGCACTGCTGCGCCAGCTGCGCGATCAGGGGCATTGCGTGCTCTTCTCCAGCCACGTCATGCAGGAGGTGAGCGAGCTGTGCGATGAGGTGGCGGTGATCGCCGCGGGCACCGTGCTCGCCAGCGGCACCCCGCAGGCGATCTGCACGCGCGCAGCGGCGGCCACGCTCGAGGAGGCGTTCGTGAAGCTCATCCTGTCGGCTTAGAAGGCGCACCTGCCGTGCACGCCGTCCTCATCGTGTTCGCCAAGGAGTTTCGCGAGAATCTGCGCGATCGCCGCACGCTCTTCACCGCGCTGATCTTAGGACCGCTGCTCATGCCGCTGCTCTTCGCCGGGGCCCTCGGCCTGAGCCTGCAGCGCGGCGCCGCATCAGGCGAGCGAGCGCTCACAGTCGCGGTCGCGCACGCCGAGCGCGCCCCCAACCTCATCGCCTTCCTGCGCCAGTACGTGCAGGTCATGCCGGTCGACTACGACGCCGCCGCCGCGCGCGAGGCGGTGCGCGCACATCGCCACGCGCAGGTGCTCGCCGTGAGCGAGGATTTCGCGGCGCACCTGGAGCACGGCACGCCGGCGCCCCTCATGCTGTACGCGGATGGCTCCGATGCCGCCGCCATCGGCGAGGTGGCACGCGTGCGCGCGCTGCTGGGCCGCTACGGGGAGATCCTCGCGCACCTGCGCATCGCGGTGCGCGGCATCGATCCTCTGGTGCTCTCCCCGCTTGCCGTGCAGGACATCGATGTCTCCACGCCAGCGACGCGCTCGGTGCTGGCACTGGGGACGCTCAGCTACCTGATGCTGCTCACCATGCTGATGGGCGGGGTGTATCTGGCCATCGACACCACCGCTGGCGAGCGCGAGCGCGGCTCGCTCGAGCCGCTGCTGACCGTGCCGGTGCGCCGCGAGCTGCTGATCTTCGGCAAGATACTCGCGACCTGCGCCTACATGGTGCTCTCGCTCGCCCTCACCGTGACCTCGTTTGCGATCGTGCTGCGCTTCGCAGGTCTCGAGCGGCTCGGCATGAGCGTGAACATCGGGGCGGGCGTGGTACTGGCGCTGATCGCGAGCTGCCTGCCGCTGGTGCCACTCGGTGCGGCCTTCATGACCATCGTCGCCGCGCGCACCCGCACCTACCGCGAGGCGCAGACCTGGGTGGGAGTGCTGCTGCTGGTGCCGACGCTGCCGCTGGTGTTCGCCGGCGTCACGGGCATGAAGCCCACTCTCGGGCTGATGGCGGTCCCCTCGCTCGGGCAGCACTTCCTCATCCTCGCGCTGCTGCGCGATGAGGCACTGCCGCGCGGCTATGCGGCGATGTCGGTACTCACAACGCTTGCCCTCGGGGCGTTGCTGCTCGCGCTCGCCGGGCGGCTCTACCGGCGCGAGGCGCTGCTCGGGTGAGTCGTCGCGGAGAGTAACGCGCTCAGGCGCCCGGCGTTGGCATCCGCGAACGCGCGCGCCTCGATCTCGAAAGGGTTGTTGCGGTAGCCGTGCCGCAGCCAGGCGCGCACGTAGCGCAGCACGGTGAGCCGGCCGGTCTGCCACTGACGGATGACGTGGCAGTACTCGTGCAGCATGAGGGAGGGATCGGCGAAGAACTCGCGCGCGCTGTCGCGCAGGTAGATGCGCGCGCGGCGTGTGGTGGCACGCGCGCGCGGGTGCAGCCGCGCGATCCAGGAGTGCTCGATCACCTTCACCTGGGTGATGCGTTCGCCGAGCAGCTGCTCGAGTGCGGCTCTCACGGCCTCGGGCACGAGCACCTCGCGTCCGGCGCGCATACCCTTTAGCGCTTCAGCTGCGCGTGTGCACCCAACCCATGCTGGGCCGGAAGCGCAGCGTGCGCGCCGGGCCCGCGGCGATATCCTCGGGCAGCAGCTGCACGCCGGCATCCTCCAGGTAATGCTTGACCATGCTGATCACCGTCTCGCAGGAGCTGCGCGCCTGCGGCAGCTCCGAGAGGTGCACCACGATGCGCGCCTGCAGATGACGCGCCGCGGGCGCGGCCGCGCGCAGGGATTCCAGACAGCGATCGAGCAGCAGCAGCTCCGTGGCAAGGGTGCTGTCGGTGACGTCGGCGGCCTTCGCGCTCCTGACGATGGAACGCAGGTGCAGCAGCGCGCCGGCCTCCTCGGTTGCGTCGTAAACGCACACCGCGAGCGCAGAGTGCAACTCGGTGGTGAGCAGTGCCTCGCCCGCGGTGACCTCGAAGCGGTCGGGCGCCACGTGAATCTCCCTGTCGGCCATACATGGATGTATACCTTCCCGCCGTACAGCCTGGCGCGCCTTCCTGGCCAAAGTATGAACTGCCGCACGCGGCTTGCGTAGAATATGCCAATGCGTTGCGTGCTCATCGCCGTGCTTGCCTGCGCGGCCTGCGTTCCGGTGCTGGCGCAGCAGCCACCGCCGTCCTCGATCCGCGTCACGGGCGATGCGAAGGTGACCGCAAAGCCCGATCGCGCCCAGATCGACATCGGCGTTACCACGCGCGCCGCGAAGTCGCAGGAGGCTGCCTCGCAGAATGCCCAGGCGGTCGAGGCGGTGCTTGATGCGCTGCGCAAGACGGTCCCCGCGGCGGTGCTCAAGACCATCAGCTACTCGCTCAGTCCCAACTACGAGTACCACGCGAGCGGCGGGGAGCCGACCCTCAACGGCTACACGGCGATGAACGTGGTGCAGGTGACGCTCGATGAGCTGGCGAAGATCGGCAGCGTCATCGACAGCGCCGCACAGGCGGGCGCCAACCACGTGCAGGGCATCCAGTTCACACTGCGCGACCAGGACGCGGTACGCGCCGAGGCGCTGCGCGAGGCGGCGCTGCGGGCACGCGCCCAGGCCGAGGTGCTCGCCCAGGCCCTGGGGCTTAAGGTCGTGCGGGTGCTCAGCGTCGAGGAGAACAGTCCGCGCGTGACGCCGCTGTACCACCCCCTCGGCGCGCGTGCCGCCTCGGTCTCCGGTGGTGTGCCGACGCCGGTGCAAGCGGGTACCGTCGAGGTCACGGCCGACGTCACGCTCACCGTGGAAGTCAGCCCCGCGGCGCGCTAATCTTCTGTTGCAGGGGGATGCCATGACCATCGTGCGCCACATGCTCGATCGCAAGGCTCGGGCGCTTTTCAGCGTGGAGCCGGACGCCCCGGTGCTGGAGGCGATCCGCGCCATGGCCGCGCACCAGGTGGGGGCGCTGCTGGTGATGTCGGGCGATAACCTGCGCGGGATCATCTCCGAGCGCGACTACGCCCGCAAAGTGATCCTCCTCGGGCGCTCCTCGGCCGATACCCCGGTGCGCGACATCATGAGCTCACCGGTAATCACGGTGCAGCCCGACACGACCGTGCAGGCGTGCATGCAGCTGATGACCGACAAGCACGTGCGCCACCTGCCGGTCACCGACGGCGGGCGCGTCATCGGCATGGTCTCGATCGGGGATCTGGTGAAGGCGGTCATCGCCGAGCAGCAGCAGCAGATCGAGCAGCTCGAGAGCTACATCCACAGCTGAAGCGCCGCCGCAGCGGCCGTCACTTCCTCCAGTAAGCCGGACGGAACAGCACGATCACGCTGAAGATCTCCAGCCGTCCGGTGAGCATCGCAGCGCTGCAGATCCAGGTCTGCGGCGCACTCAGGGAATGAAAGTTGTGAACCCCGCCCGCAGGTCCGAAGCCGTGCGCGGTGTTGTTGATCGAGGCGACCACCGCCCCGAGTGAGGAGTCGAAGTCCATCCCGGTGAGCAGCATCGCGAAGGTCAGGAGCGTTGCGGTCATGAAGTACAGGAAGATGAAGGCGAGCACCGAGCGGCCCACGCCATCGGGAATCGTGCGTCCACCGATGCGCAGCGGTGCGATGGCGGCCGGGTGGATGAGCAGCTTCATCTCGCGCCCCGCCTGGCGCGCGAGCAGCAGCGTGCGAAACATCTTGATACCGCCGCCGGTCGAGCCGGTGCTGCAGAGGATGCACGACACGAACAGCATCCAGTAGGGCGCGAACACCGGCCAGCGCTGGTAGTCCTGGGTGGTCAGGCCACTCGTAGTCGCCTGCGAGATCACGTTGAAGGCGGCATGCCGCAGCGCGAGTGCGAACTGCGGGTAGACGCCCTGGGAGCTGAGCAGCACCGCGATACCCACCACGCTCACCGCGAGGATCACGAAGATGGCACGCGCTTCCGGATCCTGCCGGTACTCCTCCAGCGACAGGCGCCGCAGCGCGATGATGTGGCGCGCGAAGTTGAGCGAGGCGATCACCATGAGCACCATCAGCACCAGCTCGATGGCCACGGAGTTGAACCAGGCGATGCTGCGATCGTGGGTGGAGAAGCCGCCGAGTCCCACCGCGGAGAAGCTGTGGCATACGGCGTCGAACCAGGACATGCCGCACACCCGCAGCGCCACGATCCCGGCGCAGGTCAGCAGCGTGTACACGAACCACAGCTGCCGCGCGGTGGCGGTGATGCGCGGGGCGAGACGCTCATCCTTCACCGGGCCGCCGGCGGCGCCCTTGTACAGCTGCATGCCGCCGACCCCGAGCAGCGGCAGCACCGCGAGCGCCATGACGATGATCCCCAGACCGCCGAACCACTGCAGCGCGTGGCGCCAGAAGTTCAGCGACGGCGGCAGCGTATCGAGCCCGGTGAGCACGGTCGAGCCGGTGGTGGTGAGGCCGGAGAGCGCCTCGAAGAAGGCGCCCGTGAAGCTCAGGCCCGGCAGCGTGAACAGCAGCGGGAGGGCTGCGGCACAGGACAGCAGGAGCCAGCCGAGTGTGATCAGCAGGAACCCGTCGCGCGGCTTGAGCTCGCGCCGGAAGCGCCAGGTCGCCCCCGCGAGCACGAGCCCGCAGCCGGCGGTGATGGCGGCGGCGGCGAGGTAGTGCGGCCACTGACCGTCGGCGAAGAGCAGCGAGCACCCCACCGGCAGCAGGCACACGAGCGCGAAGCTTGCGAGCAGCAACCCCAGCACGTGCGCGACCGCGAGCACCGCTCAGCTCCCCCTTCAGCGCGGCGTGCGCACGAACAGCCGCTCGACCGCCTCGAGGTGGCGGCGGTCGGCGAGGAACAGGATCACGTGATCGTCGGCGGCGACCTTGGTGTCGTGATGCGCCATCAGGACCTGATCACCGCGCACGATCGCGCCGATGGAGGCGCCCTCGGGCAGCGGGATCTGCGACACCATACGGCCGACCACGCGCGATGAGCGCTCATCCCCATGCACGATCGCCTCCAGCGCCTCCGCCGCGCCGCGTCGCAGCGCGTGCACCCGCACCACATCGCCGCGGCGCACGTAGGCCAGGAGCGAGCCGATGGTGATGGTCTGAGGCGAGATGGCCACGTCGATGCTGCCCGACTCCATGAGCTCGGTGTAGGAGGGCTTGTTGATGAGCGCCATCACCTTGCGGGCCCCGAGGCGCTTGGCGAGCATCGCCGAGAGGATGTTGGCTTCTTCCGAGTTGGTCATGGCGGCGAACACGTCCGCGCTGTCGATGTTCTCCTCGATCAGGAGCTCCTCGTCGGCGGCATCCCCGTGCAGCACGATCGCGTTCTCGAGGAGCTCTGAGACCTTGCGCGCGCGGCGCGCGTCACGCTCGATGAGCTTCACCTGGTTGTGCTTCTCGAGTGTCTTCGCCAGGCGAAAGCCGATGTTGCCCCCGCCAGCGATGACGATGCGGCGCGCCGGGTCGTCGGCGTTGCGCATCTCGCCCATGACGCGGCGGATGTCATCGCGCGCGGCGAGGAAGAACACCTCATCGTCCTCGGCGAGCACCGTATCGCCCTCCGGCGGCACGGAGCGCCCGTCGCGGTAGATGGCGACCACGCGCACCTGCACTTTTGGCAGGTGCCGCGCTAGCTCCCGCAGGCTCTGGCCCACCAGCAGCCCGCCGCGGCGCGCGCGCACCCCGACCAGGCGCACCCGGCCGTCGGCGAACTCGAGCACCTGCAGGGTGCCGGGATGATGGATGAGCCGCTCGACGTACTCGGTCACCAGCTGCTCGGGGCTGATGAACACATCGACCGACAGGCCTTCCGCGCCAAAGAGTGCTGCGCGGCTGGTGTACTCCGCGGCGCGGATGCGCGCGATCTTGGTCGGCGTGCGAAACAGCGTGAACGCCACCTCGCAGGCCATCATGTTGACCTCATCGCTCGAGGTGAGCGCGACGATGATCTCCGCCTCGGCAGCGCCTGCGGCTTCCAGCACGGTGGGGTGGGCGGCGTTGCCGGCCACGGTGCGTACGTCGAGGCGGTCCTGCAGGTCGCGCAGCACGTCCTCGTTGATGTCCACCACCGTGACCTCGTTGGCCTCCTCGCGCGAGAGGTGCTGCGCGGCGGTGCGTCCGACCTGGCCGGCGCCGAGGATGAGAATCTTCATTGACGGCTCACCGTGGTGCGCTGCCTACAACTGCTCGAGGTTCGCATACTGCACCATCAGCCACTTGGTGCCCTGGCGCTCGAAGCTCACCTGCACGCGGGCGTGTGCGCCGGAACCCTCGACGTTGAGCACCACGCCCTCGCCGAACTTGCCGTGGCGCACGCGCGCCCCGAGGCGCACGCCGCCCGCCGCCGGCTCATCCGGGCGGAAGCGCCCCACGGCCATCGGGCGCGACACCTGTACCTTCGGGCGCACCTCCTCGATGAGATCTTCCGGGATCTCGCGCACGAAGCGCGACACCTGGCCGTAGCTGTCGATCCCGTGCAGGCGGCGCTGCTCGGCGTAGCTCAGGTACAGCCGGCGCATGGCGCGCGTCATGCCGACATAACACAACCGCCGCTCCTCCTCGAGGCCGTCGAGATCGGTGAGCGAGCGCTGGTGCGGAAACAGGCCCTCCTCGAGGCCGGCGAGAAACACGACCGGGAACTCCAGCCCCTTGGCGCTGTGCAGCGTCATCATCTGCACGCAGTCCTCCCAGGCATCCGCCTGGCCCTCGCCCGCTTCCAGCGCCGCGTGCGCGAGGAAGGCCTCCAGCGGCGGCATCTCCTGTGCTTCGGGGGTGAAACCGCGCGCCGCGCTCACCAGCTCATCGAGGTTCTCCGCGCGCGCCTCGCCCCGGTCGGCCTTCTCGCGCCGGTAGTGCTCGATCAGCCCGCTGGCCTTGAGCACCTGGTCCACCTGCTGGTACAGGGGGAGCGTGCGCGTCTCGAGCGCGAGGCGCTCGATGAGCGCCATGAAGGCGTGGATGGCGCCGGCGGCCTTGGCGCCGAGGGTGCCCGCGGCGATCGTAGCCGCGCCTGCCTCCCACAGCGAGGAGCCCGCCGCGCGCGCAGCATCACGCACGATCTCCAGGCTCTTCGTTCCCACCCCGCGCGTGGGCAGGTTCACCACACGCTCGAAGGAGGCATCATCGCGCCGGTTAGCCATCAGGCGCAGGTACGCGAGCGCGTCCTTGATCTCCGCGCGCTCGAAGAAGCGCAGACCCCCGTACACGCGGTACGGCACGCGCGAGGACAGGAATGCCTCCTCGAACACCCGCGACTGTGCGTTGGAGCGGTAGAGGATCGCGATCTCGCGCCGCGCGCCCCCGTGCGCCACGTGCTCGCGGATGCGGTGGGTGACGAACTCCGCCTCATCGCGCTCGTTGAAGGCGCTGTAGAGGTGCAGCGGCTCCCCGCGCGCCCCGCTGGTCCAGAGCTTCTTGCCCAGGCGGCTGGCGTTGTGCGCGATGAGTCCGTTGGCCGCCTCCAGGATGGTGCCCGTGGAGCGGTAGTTCTGCTCCAGGCGCAGCAGCTGCGATTGCGGATAGTCGCGCCGGAACTGCTGCAGGGTCTCGGCACGCGCTCCGCGGAAGCGATACACCGACTGATCGTCATCGCCCACCACGAACGGTGCGGCGGCATCCTCACCTCCCGGTGCCACCAGGCGAAGCCAGGCGTACTGGATGGCGTTGGTGTCCTGGAACTCATCCACCAGCACGTGCTGGAAGCGCCGCCGGTAATGCGCAAGCAGCGCGGCGTTGTCGCGCCACAGCTCAAACGCCCGCAACAGCAGCTCCGCGAAATCCACCACCCCGGCCTGCCGGCACGTTTGCTCGTACGTGGCATACAGCTTGATCATCTGCGCGCGGGTGGCATCGTTGCCGTCCTTCAGGTGCTGCGGGCGGCGCCCCTCGTCCTTGTTGTTGTTGATGAACCATTGCACCTCGCGCGGCACCCAGCGCGTCTCATCGAGGTCGGTGGCCTTCAGGATCTTCTTGATGAGGCGCTGTTGATCCTCGGAGTCCAGGATCTGGAACCCCTGCGCGAGATTCGCCTCGCGCCAGTGCACGCGCAGCAGCCGGTGCGCGATGCCGTGAAAGGTGCCGATCCACAGCGCCCCGGTCGGCACGCCCAGCAGCTGCTCCACCCGGCCGCGCATCTCGCCTGCCGCCTTGTTGGTGAAGGTGACCGCGAGAATGCCGTGCGGGGAGGCCCCGAGCGCCTGGATCGCCCAGGCGATGCGGTGCGTGAGCACGCGCGTCTTGCCGCTGCCCGCCCCGGCCAGCACCAGCACCGCCCCGGGAGGTGCGGTGACGGCGGCGCGCTGCGCATCGTTCAGCGGATTGAGGATCGGGGAGAGATCCATAGGGGGGCGCATTCTACGGGAAGGCGCGCCCCCTTTGAGCCACGGCGCGAACCCCTTCTAAGGCTCCTCGGGCAGATGCTCCTGCGCGAAGCGCACCAGCGCCACCACGAAGCTCAGGAGCACCGGTCCGAGCACCAGTCCCAGGATCCCGAATGCGGCGGCCCCGCCGATCGCACCCACGAAAATGGCGAGGGTTGAGACCTGCGCGTGATGCGCGGTGAGCAGCGGGCGCAGCACGTTCTCCGCGATCCACAGCATCGCGGCCCAGAAGGCGAGGAAGATGGCCCCGCCCCAGTGCCCGGTGACGGCGAGGTACAGCACCGCCGGCAGCAGCACGATGGTGGCCCCGGCCGGGAGGAAGGCGGCGATGGTTGCGAGCACGCCGAACACCACCGGGGAGGGCAGGCCCACGATGGCGAAGCCGATGCCGACGATGATGCCCTGAAGCAGTGCCGTCACGGTGGAGCCGAACACCACCGCGCGCGTGACGTCACCCAGGTAGTTCATGAGCTGCGCGCGCCGCGCCGGCTCCACCGGGATCAGGCGCGTCACGCCCTCGAGCATCGCGCGTCCGTCCTGCAGCAGGAAGAACAGCATGAACAGCATCATGAAGAAACCAACCAGCGTGCCGAAGATCCCGAGCGCGAGATTGCCGCCCATCTCGGCTGCGGACTTGAGCAGCCCCTGCGCGCTCTCGGTGATCCACTGCTGTATCTGCTCAACGCCCACCGCGCTGTGCTCGCGTATCCAGTCCACTGCGCGGCCAATGACTGGATAGCCCGCGAGGCGATTGAGCACGTCGGAGTAGGAGATGAGGGGCGTGGAGCGCAGGTAGGTGATGAGGCGCGAGACCTGGGCGGCAAAGGCCACCCCCAGCACCGAGAGCGGGGCGAGCACCAGGAACGGTGTGAGCACGGTGAGAATCCCCGCCGACAGCGCCCGCCTGCCCTTCAGACGCCGGGCGAGGCGCTCCTGCAGCGGATAGAGGATGAACGCCAGCACGGCCGCCCAGCCGATGACGCTGCGTAGTGGCATGAGCAGCGCGTAGAGCGCATACGCGAGAATCGCGACGGTCGCGATCTGGAAGCTGCGGCGATAGAACAAGGAGTGCATACGGGCACTAAGCCTAGCGGGATCTCGAGGCGGAGGCGATTTTGCACTTACCATCGGTTACCTCACTTCGTGCCCGTGCGGGCCGCAGGGCAGCGATGGGCATGGCGGGCTCATGGCCTCACCACAGGTTGCGCAGCTCGCGCAGCTTCACGAATACGGCTCTGGCATCGGGGTGCGGGCCGATGTCGGGAAACGCCTCGCGCAGCCGCGCGATGAGCTCAGGGCTCTGGAGCCTCAGGAAAGTGTTGATGCGTTTCTCCTCGGCGAGCGTCGTCACCACCGCGGCGGCGGGGTCATGGTGGCGCGCGCTCTCGAGGAGCCGTGCGGCATCGGCGTTGCCCGGCTCGCGGTCGAGCGTGAATTGCAGGTTGCGCGCCAGGTACTCGTGCCCCGGGTAGATGCGGGTCGAGTCCGGCAGGCGCGCGAGCTGGTTGACGAAGGTGTCGTAGAGCGCGTGCGGATGCCCGCCGTTGAAGCAGTTGCCCGCCCCCGCATTGAAGAGCGTGTCGCCGCAGAACAGCGCCGGCTCCTGCGTGTGCGACAGCAGGCATACGTGCGTCATGGTGTGACCTGGGGTGTCGAGGCACTCGAGCTCGACCGTACGGCCGACCTTGATGACATCGCCGCGCTCAAGGCCGACGTCCACCCCGCCGATGCGGGCAGCGGCGCCGGCGTGCGCCAGCACCTTCGCCCCGGTGGCCTCCTTGAGACCGCTGTTGCCGCCGGTATGATCGGCGTGCTCGTGCGTATTGACGATCTGGGTGATTTGCCAGCCGTGCTCCTCGGCGACCGCAAGACACATGCGCCATTCGAGTGGGTCGACGGCGAGAGCTTGGCCGCTCTCCGGACACACGATGAGATAGTGGAAATTCCGCAGGGAATTTCCGGACCAGATGCGTTTCGTCAGCATGCGACGTGTACCCCTGTCAGCGCCCTTCGGCGCCATAATGCACCCATGAGCCATACGTTTCTTTTCGAGCCGGGGGTGTGGATCTCGGCGGGAACGTTCTGGCGCGCCGACGGCGCACCGCTCGAGCTCATCGGGCGCACCGAGATCGCGCATCGCCCCGAGTGCTGGGTGCTGTCCGGGACGCTGAAGGTACTCGGCGCGCCACCGGCGGAGTTCGTGCAGGCCTACCTGATCGAGCCGCCGGGGCGGGGCGAGGCGAGCCTCAGATGGACGTTCGAGAGCGCGACGTTCGGCAAGATCCACGGGCGTTTCGCCGCCGTCGGCACCTCCATCCTGTCGATTTACGGGTGCGAGGACTCCGGCTACCACGGCGCCGAGCACCTGGGGCAGATCGACGCCGAGCATTACCGCTCCGCGGGCCTGCTGCTGCTGAAGGACCGCATCATCTATTCCTGGGAGATGATGCTCACGCGCGCGCCCTAAGGCGCGCGGCGTATCAGGGCGCTGCGGGGCGCAGCGCCGGCAGGTAGTGATCCAGCAAGAGCGCTGCGAACAGCCACGTGAGATAGGTGACCGAGAAGTGAAATACGCGCATCGGCAGCTCCGCGCGCGTGCTGATCTTCAGGATCAGGGCGTAATAGAGAAATCCCGCGTTCAGCACCAGCGCTGCTGCCAGGTACAGTAGCCCGCTCATCCCGGTCACGTAGGGCAGCAGCGTCACGACCGTGAGCAGCACGGTGTAGAGCAGCACCTGCAGGCGCGTATAGGCCACACCGTGCGTCACCGGCAGCATGGGAATGCCGGCGCGGGCGTAGTCCTCGCGGCGCGCAATCGCGAGCGCCCAGAAGTGCGGCGGCGTCCACACGAAAATGATCAGGGCGAGCAGCAGCGCGTTCGGATCGATGCTGTTGGTCACGGCCGCCCAGCCGAGCACCGGCGGCGCGGCGCCCGCCGCCCCGCCGATCACGATGTTCTGCGGCGTGGCACGCTTCAGCCACACGGTGTAGATGACCGCGTAGCCGATCAGGGAGGCGAAGGTGAGCACCGCGGTCAGCAGGTTCACCAGGAAGGCGAGTACCGCCATCGCGGCAACGCCCAAGAGCGCTGCGAAGGTGAGCGCATTGCGCTCACTCAGCGCGCGCGTCGGCAGCGGCCGCGCCTGCGTGCGCGCCATCTGCTCATCGATACGCCGGTCGAGCACGTGGTTGATGGTGGCCGCGCACGCCGCGGCGAGTGCGATGCCGAGATTGCCCCACACGAGCGCATCCAGGGGCGGTGCGCCCGGGCTCGAGAGCAGCGTGCCGACGATCGCGGTGAAGGTGATGAGTGCGACCACCCGCGGCTTGGTCAGCTCCAGGTAGCGGCGCCACAGCGCAGGCGCATGCGGGGCGAGGGCGCTCACCGCGCGCTCAGCCGCCGCAGCACCGCAAGCGTTGCCAGCAGCAGGAGCGCCGCTTCTGCGGTATGCGAGGTTGCGAGCCACAGCGGGAAGGACTTGAGCACCATCGACACGCCGATGACAAGCTGCAGGGCGAGCGCGGCCAGCAGCAGCCAGGCCGGCAGGCGTGCGCCGGGGAAGCTGCGGCGACGCAATACGAACAGCGCCGCCAGCGTGAGTATCACGGCCGTGACGAGTGCCCCCACGCGGTGCGTCAGCTGGATGGTGGCGCGTGCGGGGTTGTCGAGCACGCCGCCCTCGTAGTCGATCTGCGCGCCTGAGTGCAGCGCGAAGGCGTGGCGGAAGTCGGTGTGCGGCCACCAGGCGCCCTGACAGGTCGGCAGGTCGGGACAGGCAAGGGCTGCGTAGTTGCTGCTGGTCCAGCCCCCGAGCGCGATCTGCAGTGCGAGCGCGAGGAGCCCGAGCCGCGTGAGCCGGCGCGCCATCGCGAAGGGCGAGTTGGCGCCGCCTTCGATCGCCCGTCCGGCACTGCGCAGCGATGTGGCGCCCCACGAGTCCACCGGCAGCGACAGCAACAGCCACCACAAGAGCGCGAGCGTGCTCATGCCGAGCAGCAGGTGCAGCGTCACGATCGCGGGCCGAAGCTGCCAGGTCACCGTCAGCATCCCGAGCAGCGCCTGCACGATCACCGCACCGAGCAGCGTGAGCGCGAACCACACCTTCACCACGCGCTGCCGGCGCGCGGCGATGGCGAGCACGGCGATGGCGAGAATCACCGCGGCGAGTGTGCCGGCCGCATAGCGGTGGATCATCTCGCGCCACGCCTTGCCCGGCTCGAGCGGCCGGTTCGGCCAGGCCGACGGGGCATCCGGGTTGTGCTCAGCGCCCGCGGGAGTGAGGTGGCCGTAGCAGCCCGGCCAGTCAGGGCAGCCCAGTCCTGCGGCGGTGAGGCGCACGTAGGCGCCCAGCACGACCACCGCGAAGCACAGCAGCACGCCTGCGACGGCCAGACGGCGTATCCAGCGAGTGAACGGCATGTGCCTGCGGCGACCCCCGAAACGACTTTTTCGCTCATCGCGGCGGGCTCGATGACCCGCATCTCGCGCTAGCCGATCTGCGAGAGCCTCAGGAGCTTCTGCAGGTCTTCGAGCAACCCGTGAGGATTCCGGCGGGCATCGTAACTCATCATGAGGTTGCCGAGCGGATCGACCACGAACACGGTGTGCTCGCGGGCCTGCGCCGGAAACTCGCGCAGCAGCGCTGCGGCGGCGGGACCTGAGGCATCCAGCACCGTGAGCCCCGCGTGCTCGCGCGCGAGGAACTCGAGCGCGCAACATTCCCCGGTGACCAGAAACACCCGCGCCACGCGCGCTATGTCGGTGTTGAGCGCAAGACGCGTCTGGCGCATGAGGTAGAGCGCCTCGCGACACCCCGCCGTGCATGTGCCGGCGCCGATGTACACCAGCGACCACTTGCCGCGCAACGGCCGCCCCTGCGCCGGCGGCGTTACGGCCGGCAGCGTGAGCTCCGGGAGCGCGCGCGCAGGGGTGATGAGCTCACCGTGATTCGCCTGCCCGGCCGGCCGCCAGGAAGTGCCGTAGTAGGCGTAGAAGGCGGCCACCAGAGGCAGCAGGAAGAGGCCCGCGAGGAGCGCGAGCGTGCGCAGGTTGCCCTTGCGCAGTGCGCTCTCGGTGCTCATGGCCGCGCACCCGGTGGCGCCGGTCGCCGGCTTGCGAGCGCCCACATCACGAGCGCGAGCACCGCGAAGCTCCACCACTGGATCGCGTACGAGAAATGTCGCAGCGGCGGTAAGCCCGGTGGCGGCCAGTCGCGCACGTAGCCGAGCGGGGCACCCGGATCCAGCAGCAGGATGCGCGGGGCGAGCGGGGTGCCGAGCGCGGCTTGCAGCTGTGCCAGGTCGGGGAAGCTGGTGAGCTTCGGCCACGGTGTGGTTGGGTCAGGGGCGGCGCGGCCGCTCGCCAATCCCGGGCTGGGCAATGCGCCCAGACGCCCGGTGAGGGTCACCGCAGGGCCCGCCACGAGGCTGATGTCAGGCAGTTGCGCGCGCGTTCCGGTGAAGGGCACCCAGCCGCGATCCACGATGAGCGTGGCCGTGCCGCCTCGGGTGAGCGGGGTGAGCACCTCGTAGCCCGCGCGGCCCTGCCAGCTGCGGTTGTCGAGCAGGAACTGGTGCGCGGCATCCAGGCGGCCGCTGACGCTCACGCGCTGATACAGCGGCAGCTGCGCCAGATCGCGCGTGCCGGGGTCGATCAGCTGCGCGGCGCCCTGGCGGAAGCGCGCCCACTGCGCCTCGCGGTCGATGCCGCGTTGCCACTGCCAGAAACCCAGGCGCACGAACAGTGCAGCCGCGAGCAGCGCCAGCACCGTGAAGCCTGCGCTTGGCGCGAATCCCCGCAGCCACCGGCTCACAGGCGGCGGCACGTGCAATTGCTCCGCGGCCGGCACGCGCTAGACTGACAGCCAATGCGAGAACTGGTGTGGCTCTTGGTGCTGCTGTGTCTGCTGGCCATCGTGGGGAGCCTCGGCTCTGCGCTCTACCATCTGTCGCGCAACAGCGAGCAGGACTCCGGCAGGCTCGTGCGCGCGCTCACCGTGCGCATCACGCTCTCGATCGCGTTGTTTGCGCTGCTGATGCTCGCCTGGTATTTCGGGCTCATCACCCCGCACCCGCTTCTGATCACCCCGCCGCACCAGTAGGCGTCCACTCACGGCGCGCGCGCGCAGCGATGCGCCCACCGTGCGCGTGCGCAGGCCTTCTGCCTAGAGCCAGTAGACGAAGATGAACAGGCCGAGCCACACCACATCGACGAAGTGCCAGTACCAGGCGACCGCCTCGAAGGCGAAGTGGTGTGCGGGCGTGAAGTGCCCGCGCAGCACCCGCAGCCAGATGACCGTCAGCATGATCGCCCCGATGGTCACGTGCAGGCCGTGAAAGCCGGTGAGCATGAAGAAGGTCGAGCCGTAGATGCCGGTCGAGAGCCGCAGGCCGAGGTCGCGATAGGCCTCGCCGTACTCGTGCGCCTGCAGTGAGACGAAGGTGAAGCCCAGCAGGAACGTCAGCGCCAGGAACACCGCGAGCGTCCCGCGCTTGCCGGCGCGCAGCGCGTGGTGCGCGATCGTGACGGTAAGTCCGCTGGTAAGCAGAATCGCGGTGTTGATGGCGGGAATGGGCGTCGGGGCCATCGGGCGGAAGGCGCCGTCGGCAAACCCGCCGACGTGAGCGGGCCCGTTGGTCGGCCACACGCCCTCGAACTGCGGCCAGAGGATGAAGTTGGTGAACACCTTCACGCCCTGGCCCCCGAGCCACGGCACCGCCAGCACGCGCGCATAGAACAGCGCGCCGAAAAACGCCCCGAAGAACATGACCTCGGAGAAGATGAACCACATCATTCCCATGCGGAAACTGCGGTCGACCTGCGGGTTGTAGATGCCGGCCTGGTTCTCGTCGATGACGGTGGCGAACCAGCCGAAGAACATGAACGCGAGCAACAGCGCCCCGGGCAGGAACGCCCACCCTCCCACCCAGTCGTTCAGGTAGGAAACCGCCGCGAGCATGATGGTGAACAGCGCGACCGAGCCGCGGATCGGCCAGGGGCTGTCGTGCGGGATGTAGTAGTGGCTGCCGTCGGCGGCGTGGGTTTCGGGGGCGTGTGCGTTGGCCATGTGGGTGAGCTTTCTAGCGGCGCGTGACGCGCGAGGACGCGTCGTAGAAGGTGTATGCGAGGGTGATCATGTCGATGTGGCTCGGCAGTGCCGGATCGATGATGAAGCGCACCGGCATGTTGCGCCCCTCGTTGAGCGAGAAGTGCTGCGGCGAGAAGCAGAAGCACTCGGTCTTGTGAAAATACGCGGCCACCTCGGAGGGGGCGATGTTGGGAACCGCCTGCGCCACGGTGTCCCGACCGGTCAGGTTGTGCGCGAAGAACTGCGCGGTGTAGAGCTGTCCGGGGTGCACCTCGATGCTGCGCACCACGGGGCGAAACTCCCACTCCCCCGCGCTCGCCACGTCGGTCAGGAACTGCACCGTCACCGTGCGGGTGAGGTCCGGATGCTCGATGGCCGTCACCTGCTGGCGCAGCTTGCTCTGGTCGCCGTAGCCTGTGACCGAGCACAGCACGTTGTAGAGCGGCACCAGCGCGAAGCCGAACCCGAAGCTGCCCGCCGCGATGGCGAGCAGCTTCCAGGTCATGCTGCGGTTTTCGCGCTTAAGGTCGCTCATCTTGCCGCGCGCACCAGGGTGAGCACGATGTACCCGAAGTAGAACGCGGCTGCGACCGAGAGCCACAGGAGCGCGCTGCGCCGCACGCGCCGCTGCCGTTCCTCGCTCTCCTGCGCCATGAGCTCTGCGCCCATCAGTGGGCCGCGCCGCGCGCGATCACCGCATCCGAAGGCGGCGTCGTCCAGGAGTGGTACGGCGGGGGCGAGGGCAGCTCCCACTCGAGCCCGTGTGCGCCTTCCCATGCCCGGTTGCCGATGCGCTCACCGGAGTGCACGCACTTCCAGATGATGTACGGGAACAGGAGCTGCGAGAGCCCGAATGCGAAGCCGCCGATCGAAGACACCATGTTCCAGTCGGTGAACTGCACCGCGTAGTCGGGGATGCGGCGCGGCATGCCGGCAAGTCCGAGGAAGTGCTGCGGGAAGAACAGCACGTTGACGAAGATGGCCGACAGCCAGAAGTGCCAGGTGGCGAGCTTCAGGTCGTACATCCTGCCGGTCCACTTCGGCAGCCAGTAGTAGACGCCGGCCATCATGCCGAAGATGGCGCCCGGCACCAGCACGTAGTGGAAGTGCGCCACCACGAAGTAGGTGTCCTGGTACTGATAGTCCGCCGGCACGATGGCGAGCATCAGTCCGGAGAAGCCCCCGATGGTGAACAGGAAGAGGAACGCGAGCGCGAACAGCATCGGCGGCTCAAAGGACAGCGACCCCCTCCACATGGTGGCCGTCCAGTTGAACACCTTCACGCCCGTCGGCACCGCGATCAGCATCGTGGACAGCATGAAGAACAGCTGCGCGGCGAGGGGCATGCCGACGGTGAACATGTGGTGCGCCCACACGATGAAGGACAGGAACGCGATGGAAGCGACCGCGTACACCATCGCCTCGTAGCCGAACAGCGGCTTGCGCGAGAAGGTCGGGATGATCTCGGAGATGATGCCGAAGGCCGGCAGGATCAGGATGTAAACTTCCGGATGCCCGAAGAACCAGAAGATGTGCTGGAACATCACCGGGTCACCGCCGCCGGCGGCGGTGAAGAAAGTGGTGCCGAAGAAGTGGTCGGTGAGGAGCATCGTGACCGCCCCGGCCAGCACCGGCATGACCGCGATCAGCAGGTACGCGGTGATCAGCCAGCTCCACACGAACAGCGGCATGCGCAGCAGCGTCATGCCCGGTGCGCGCATGTTCATGATGGTCACCACGATATTGATGGCCCCGAGGATCGAGGAGGCGCCCATCAGGTGTATCGAGAAGACCAGCATCGGGAAGGAGGCGCCGGTCTGCAGCACCAGCGGCGGATACATGGTCCAGCCGCCAGCCGGCGCGCCGCCAGGCACGAACAGCGATGAGAGCAGCAGCGTGAAGGCAAAGGGCAGGATCCAGAAGCTGAAGTTGTTCAGTCGCGGCAGCGCCATGTCGGGCGCCCCCACCTGCATCGGGATCATCCAGTTCGCAAGCCCGGTCCACCCGGGCATCACCGCCCCGAAGATCATGATGAGCGCGTGCATGGTGGTCATGGAGTTGAAGAACTGCGGATCAACGAACTGCAGCCCCGGCTTGAACAGCTCCAGGCGGATCACCATCGCCATCGCCCCGCCGATGAAGAACATCGTGCAGGCGAAGATCAGGTACATCGTGCCGATGTCCTTGTGATTGGTCGCGTAGACCCAGCGTCGCCAGCCGTGCGGCTTGTGGTCGTGCTCGTCGTGCGCTTCGGCGGGGGCGTGGACTTCGGCCATGGCTGAATTCTCTCGTGAGTATGAGGTGGTATCAGGAGGCGCTGGCGGCGGCCGTTACGGGTGCGGCTGCGGGGGGCGGGGGCGGTGCGGCCGCCTGCTTCTGCGCGGCGGCCTGCTCCTTCAGCCACGCGGCGAAGTCCGCCTTGGAGCGCACGTCGACCACGATCGGCATGAAGCCGTGGTCGCGGCCGCAGAGCTCTGCGCACTGGCCGCGGTAGAGCCCGGTCTTGTCCGGGTCCACCTTGAACCAGGCCTCATTCACGAAGCCCGGGATCGCATCCTTCTTCACCCCGAAATCCGGGACCCACCAGGAGTGGATGACGTCCGCTCCGGTGATCAGCAGGCGCACCTTGGTGTCGGCGGGCACGACGAAGGGGTGATCGACGTTCAGGAGGTAATGCGGCACGGAGGCCGGATCGATCCCCGAGAGCAGCTCGCGCGCCGCATCGCTCTGGCGGTCGAGGTGCGAGTAGTAGATGACGCCGTTGTCGAGGTAGTCGTACTGCCAGCCCCACTGAAAGCCGGTGACCTTGATGGTGAGCTCGGTCTTGGTGGTGTCCTCGATCTCCACCAGCGTGCGCGCCGCCGGCACCGCCATGGCGATGAGGATGATCACCGGCACCACGGTCCACACGAATTCCACGCGCGTGTTGTGCACCAGCGTGACGTCGGGGACTGCGCCCTTGGATTTGCGGAAATTGATGATCGACCAGATCATGACCCCGAACACCACGATGCCGATCACCACGCACACCCAGAAGATGAGCATGTGCAGGTCATAGATACGCCGGCTCATGGCGGTGACCCCGCGCGTCATGTTGAGCTGGCTCCAGCCCGAGGCGTCCGGCGCCGGGTCCTCCTCGGCGAACGCGCTCACTGCGGCGCACAGGGCGAGGACTGCGAGGGCGGGAGAGGCGAATTTTCCGCGAAGCATCATGAGCGTGTGCCTTACAGCGCGGCCGCGGATCATCCGGCGGCGCGCGCAACCCAACCAACCCCCAAAACCTGCGCCCTTTTAGTCCAACCCCTTTAGTACCAGGTGGGCGACTCGTTGATGCGGCCGATGAGACGCTGCAGTCGCAACGCCAGTCCGCGCCGCTCCTCCTCCGTGAGGAAGCTGCCCAGCTCGCACTGACGGCCGTGCGACTCTATGGTGAGCCGGCTCGGATGCAAGCGTGCGGCGGGGCGGCGCAGTTTAACCTGCGCCCAATGCCGCGGGAACACGACCTGCTCGCAGCGCATGCGCTCGCGCGATTCGATGCTGACGTCACTTTCGGTGAGGGTGATGGTCTGGCGGTGGAAACGCCGCTCGAGCGATACGCTGAGCGCCCAGGCCAGGAGGGCCATCTCGAGCCCTGCGAACGGCAGTATCGGCCAGAACCCGCGCAGCGCGAGAAATCCCGCGACCCCGCAGGGGATGAGGCAGGCGAGCACGAAAAACAGCCGCGCGCCGCGCACACTGAGCGAGCAGTTGGGGCAGATCTCGATGCGCAGAGCTTCGCTTGACACGCTCGCGGATGGTAGCGCGTGAGCGCCTTTATTCAAGCCGCCTCAGGAGCTTATCGGCGCGCTGCTGCAGGCGCCGCGCGGCCTCCCCGAGCACCACCGCGGAGGCACTGGCGGGAAGATGCGCCAGCACGGCGAGCGCGGGCTCGCCCAGCACCCACTCGAGCGTCGCGAGATTCTCGGCCGCACGGCTCATCGCAGGATCGAGCGCGCTCGCTACCCAGCCCGCAAAGCCCACCCCGCGCCCTTCGATCGCCCGGCGCGTGAGCTGAGCGTGGTTAAGGCAGCCGAGCTTCAGGCCCACCACCATGAGCGCCGGGAGACTCAAGGATGAGGCCAGGTCCGCCATCGTCTGACGATCGTTGATGGGCGCGAGCCACCCGCCGGCCCCCTCGACCACAATCCAGTCGGCGCCGGCGGCGAGGCGGCCATAATGGTACGCGATCTTGCCGGTATCAACATCGATCGAGGCCTCTTTTGCTGCGATATGCGGCGAAACTGGCGGTTCGAAGCAATAGGGATTGATGTCTTCGTAGGCGGCCGCCGTCCCGGCAGCCTCGCTCAGCGCCAGGGCGTCCTCGTTCCGTAGCCCTGAAGGCGTGCGCTCGCTCCCGGAGGCCACCGGCTTCATGACCGCGACCCGCGCGCCTTGCGCGCGCAGGCCGCGCACGAGCGCGCACGCCACGACCGTCTTGCCGACGCCAGTGTCAGTGCCGGTCACGAAGAGCCCGCGCGCGCTCACGGGGGGCGACGTCCGATCGAGCCGGGCGCGATGCGGGCGATGCCCTCGAGCGCTGCGACCGCCGGCCGCCCGGCTGCGCCCCAGCTCGCCCCGTAGACCACCTCCCAGGTCGCCGGCAGCAGCCCATCGCGCCGGTAGCTCTCATAGGCCTGCTGCATCCTGGACAGACGCGTGCGCCCGGTGAGGCTGCGCGCGCGTCCGGCGGTGACGTTGTGAGCCCCGATCGCCTTCAGCTCGCGCATCAGGGACAAGGTGTCCGGGTGGTGCGTCTCGATGCGATCCACATCGAGCACCGGTTCCATGAGACCTGCGCGTACGACGGCATTGCCGATCTCGTGCACGTCGGGAAAGTGATTGACGTGACTGTAGCCGTCGGCTTGCGCCCAGGCGCTGCGCAGCTCCTGCAGGGTGTCGGTGCCGAAGGTGCTGAAGGCGAAGAAGCCCCCGGGCTTGAGCACGCGGCGCACCTGCGCGAGCGCCGCATCGAGCGGCTCGCACCACTGCAGCATCAGGCTGCTGAACACCACATCGACGCTTGCATCCTTGAGCGGCAGGCGCAGCGCATCGCCGCATACGCGCTCGAAACGCCGCCACAGCGACTGATGCCGCCGCGCCTCGCGCAGCATCCCCGCCGACAGATCAAGCGCCACGACGCGCGCGCGCGGATAGCATCGTGCGAGCTCGCGTGCGAGGCGCCCGGTGCCCGCGCCCAGATCGAGCACGACCTGCGGGGTGAAGCGAAAGGCTCCCAGCCGCTCGAGGAGCTCCGCGGCCACCCGCGCCTGCAGGCTGGCTGCGCCCTCGTAGCCGGCGCTCGCGCGCTCGAAGGCTGCGCGCACCCCGCTTCGGTCCAGGCGAAAGGCGTCTCCGGGCTCACTCACGCAGGAACTCGCGCAAGTGGCGTGCGAACTGCACCGGGTGCGACAGGAACGGTGCGTGCGCCGCACCTTTGATCTCCACGTAGCGTGCGTCGGGAAGGCGTCGTGCCAGCGCACGCGCGGCTGCCGCACGCACGATGCGGTCGCGCTGTCCGCTCATGACGAGCGCCGGCACCTCCAGGCGCGGGAGCGCTGAGCGCAGGTCGGTGTCGCGCAGCCGTGCGAGCCCGCTTGCGAGCGCTGCGGGGTGCGCCCAGCCGTCGGTCTTGAGCGCCCCGCGCAGTGTGTTCAGCACGCGCGCGGCGGTGCGCGGTGCGCTGCCGCGTGCGGCGAGGGCGAGGAAATCGTTCACCGCGCGTTCGCTGTTGGCGTACAGGCGGTGGATCAGCCGTGCGAGCTGCGGGCGCGGGGTGCCGCAGCGCCAGCCCGGCCCGGAGAGGAATCTGGGCGTCGTGCCGATGAGCGCCAGGCGATCGATGGCGGCCGGGAGTGCCGCGGCGAGATCGAGCGCGACCTGCCCGCCGAGTGACCAGCCGAGCAGGCAATAGCGCTCACTCAGTGAGGCGAGCGTCTCGTGCACGCGCCACGCCTGGGCTGCCGGAGTGCTGCCTTTCGGGTCCCAATCGCTGCCGCCGTGCCCGGGCAGATCGATGGTGATCACGCGAAAGTGCGGCGCGAGCTGTCGCACCAGTCCATCCCACACCCGCAGATTCACACTCCAGCCATGCAGCAACACCAGGTCGCGCGCGCCCTTCGTGCCGTGCACTTCGTGGTACAGCGCGCTCACGTTCTTAATTGCTCCGCCCGGTACAGGTGCGCGCGAGGTGCTCGACCAGCGCCTCGACCTCTGCGTCGGTGTGCAGTGCGGACAGCGTCACGCGCAGGCGTGCGCTGCCGGCGGCCACCGTCGGCGGGCGGATGGCCACGACCCAGAAGCCGACCTCCTGCAGGGCACGCTGCGCGGTGAGTGCCGCCTGCGCGCTGCCGAGCACGATCGGCTGGATCGGTGTGGTGGAGGCCCCGAGCGGCACACCCGCATCCAGCGCCGCGGCGCGAAAGCGCGCGGTCAGCTGCTGCAGCCGCTCGCGCCGCCAGCTCTCCGCCTGCGCAAGCGCGAGCGCTGCGCGGGTCGCCGCCGCCACCGGCTGCGGGAGCGCGGTGGTGTAGATGTAAGCGCGCGCCTTCTGGATCAGGAACTCGATGAGCGCAGCGCTGCCGGCGACGAAGGCGCCGAAGGAGCCGAAGGCCTTGCCGAGGGTGCCGACCAGCACCGGTACCGCATCGCTCCCCAGCCCGAAATGCTCGAGCACCCCGCGTCCGCTTGCCCCCACGACACCCAGTCCGTGCGCGTCATCGACCACGAGCCAGGCATCCTGCGCCTGCGCGAGGCGCGAGAGCTGCGGGAGCGGGGCGAGATCCCCGTCCATGCTGAACACCCCGTCGGTGGCGATGAGCGCGGTGTGCCCGGGATCGGCGGCCAGCAGGCGCGCCGCCGATGCGGAGTCGGCGTGGCCGTAGCGCCGGAGCTGCGCACCCGAGAGCCGCGCGCCGTCGATGAGCGAGGCATGGCTTAAGCGATCGAGCAGCACCCGCTCGCCGCGTGCCAGGAGCGAGCTCATGACGGCAAGGTTCGCCATGTAGCCGGTGGAGAACAGCAGCGCACGCTCGCGCCCGGTGAAGGCGGCGAGCTCCTCCTCCAGGCGCGCGTGCTCCTCGCCGTGACCGGTGACCAGATGCGAGGCACCGCTGCCTGAGCCGCAGCGCGCGGCGCAGGCGCTCATCGCCTCGGCGAGCGCCGGGTGGTGCGCGAGTCCCAGGTAGTCGTTGCTGCTGAAATCGATAAGACGCGCGCCGCCGGCGATGGTCAGCGCGCGCGTGCCTCTGCCGTGCGTTTCGACGGTGGTACGGGCGCGTCGCAGCTGCGCGCGCTCGAGCTGCGACAGCGCCGTCTCAAGTGCCGGTGCGGCCCGCTTCATGGCCGTCCGCGCTGAGCCCAAGCCGCGCGAGCAGGCCGCGATCGCGTGCCACGTCGGGATTGCCGGTGGTCAGGAGCTTGTCGCCGTAGAAGATCGAGTTGGCGCCGGCGAGGAAGCACAGTGCCTGCAGCTCATCGCTCATGCTCTCGCGCCCGGCCGACAGGCGCACCATGGCGCACGGCATCAGCACGCGCGCCACCGCGATCGTGCGCACGAAGTCGAGCGGATCGACCTCGGGACGCTCCGCGAGCGGGGTGCCGGGCACGCGCACCAGGCGGTTGATCGGCACGCTCTCGGGATGCTCGGGCAGGTTTGCGAGCGTGCGCAGCAGCTGCGCGCGGTCGGTGACGGACTCCCCCATGCCGACGATGCCGCCGCAGCACACCTTGAGCCCCGCAGCGCGCACCGCCGCGAGCGTGTCGAGCCGGTCCTGGTAGGTGTGCGTGCTGATGATCTCGCCATAGAACTCGGCGGAGGTGTCGAGGTTGTGATTGTAGTAGTCGAGGCCCGCCGCCTTGAGCTGCACGGCCTGCGCGCCGGTGAGCATGCCGAGCGTGGCGCAGCTCTCGAGCCCGAGCGCGCGCACCTCGCGGATCATCTGGGCGATCACCTCGAGGTCTTTCGCCTTCGGGGAGCGGTAGGCCGCGCCCATGCAGAAGCGCGTGGCGCCCGCGGCCTGCGCGCGCGCGGCGCACTCGCGTACCGCGGCCACCTCCATGAGCCCCGCGCGGTCGAGGCCGGTGTGGTAGCGCGCGCTCTGCGGGCAATAGGCACAGTCCTCCGGACACGCCCCGGTCTTGATGGACAAGAGCGTGCTCATCTGCACCGTGTTGGGCGCGTGGTGCGCACGGTGCAGCTGCTGCGCGCGCAGGATGAGATCCATGAACGGCAGCTCGAAGAGCGCCCGCACCTCCCCGAGCGACCAGTCGTGCCGGATCGCGGCGGCCTCTGCGGGCGTAGCGGATGGGGGAGTCATACAGCCACGACCATGCCCGAGCCCGACCGAGCGTGTCAACGCGCGCGCGCCTTGGGAGTCGACAATTGGTTAACTATTGAGCAGGTGCACCACGAGCGACACCGCCACGCCGAGCGCCCCGAGGGCTGCGATCAGCACCGCGCCGGCCGCGCAGTCCTTGACGATGCGGATGCCCGCGCTGTCCTCGCGCCCGAGCTCATCGGCCAGCTGCTCGATGGCGGTGTTGAAGAGCTCCGCCGCCAGAACCGTAGCGCTCGCCAGCAGCACCAGCGCCCACCACACCGCTGCGGGCCTGAGCAGCACGAGCCCGATCAGCGTCGCGAGGCCAAGAGCGGCCTGCAGCCGCAGGCTGGCCTCGGTGGTGAAGCCGTGCGCGAAGCCGCGCAGCGCGAAGCCGAGGCGCGCGCGCAGGGGCTGGTTCTTGTAGGCCCGCACGCCTCGGCTCCGTCAGCCGGCGTACACGTACTGCAGCAGGATGCCGGCGAACACCGCGAGCCCCACGTAGCGGTTGTTCTGGAAGGCGCGCAGGCAGGCCTGCGGGTCGCGCCTGTGGATCAGCCACTGCTGCCACAGGAACAGCGCGGATGCGGCCCACACGCCGCCTTCGTACCAGGGCCCGTAGTGCATGCTGCGTCCCACCAGGACCAGCGCGGCGAGCATCAGCACCTGCAGCACCCCGATCAGCACGCGGTCCAGGTCGGCGAAAAGGATCGCGCTCGACTTCACGCCGATCGCCAGGTCGTCCTCGCGATCCACCATGGCGTAGATGGTGTCGTAGGCGGATGTCCAGATGACCGCGGCGATGTACAGCAGCCACGCCACGCGCGGCAGCGCCCCGGTCTGCGCCGCGAAGGCCATCGGCACGCTCCAGCCGCCGAAGGACAGGCCCAGGTACAGCTGCGGCACCGGGAAGAAGCGCTTGAGGAAGGGGTAGGACACCGTGAGGAGCGCCCCGATGCAGGCGAGCTTCACGGTGAAGAGGTCCAGGCGCGTCACGAGATACAGCGCTGCCGCGGCAAGCAGCGTGAACAGCACCAGCGCCTCGGGCGGGCTGACGCGCCGCGCCGCCAGTGGCCGATCGCGTGTGCGGCGCACGTGCGGGTCGATATCGCGATCCGCGAGATCGTTGATCACGCAGCCCGCCGCGCGCATCACGATCACGCCGAGCACGAATACGATCAGCACACGCGGCTTCGGGCGGCCCGCACCTGCGATCCACAGCGCCCACAGCGCCGGCCACAAGAGGAGCCAGGTGCCCACCGGACGATCGAGCCGCATGAGCAGCGTGTACTCGCTCAGGCGGCGCGAGAGACGGTAAGACAGCGGCGCGTCGCGGTACTTCGACGGCGGCGGGATTTCCGGTGCGACGGCGGGGATGGGCTTGGCCTTCAGGGCTACTACGGGCACGCGCGGAATCGGCCTGGTGCGGGACGTCCCGCGAACGCAAGGTTACTCTGGCTGGCCGCGTGGAGGCCAAATAGTGCCTGCTAACTCATCGGGCGTGCACGGCGGCGATCTCGCGAGGCGCCCGATCGAGCTTGCCCCTAACCGACGCGCCCGTAGCGCTCCCCGGCGCCGATCCAGCGTGCGGTGAGCGCTGCGACGTTATCCGGGGAGGCGGCGAGCAGCGCCTGCGCGCCCTGCTGCACCCGCGGCAACAGGTCCGCATCGCGCATGAGATCCGCCACGCGCAGCTGTGCGAGCCCGGTCTGGCGCGTGCCGAGCAGCTCGCCCGGGCCGCGCAGCTCCAGATCGCGGCGCGCGATCTCAAAGCCGTCTGAGCTGTCGCGGATCACCTTCAGCCGCGCGCGCGCGAGCGCCGAGAGCGGTGCGCGGTAAAGCAGTACGCAGCTGCTCGCCTCCGTGCCGCGCCCGACGCGCCCGCGCAGCTGATGCAGTTGTGCGAGCCCCATGCGCTCGGCGTTCTCGATCACCATCAGCGTCGCGTTCGGCACGTCGACCCCGACTTCGATCACCGTGGTGGCGACCAGCAGCTGGATGCGTCCCTGCTTGAAGGCGAGCATGGCCTGCTCGCGCGCTGCCGCGGGCATGCGCCCATGCACGAGCGCGACCTTCACCCCCGGCAGAGCTTGCGCAAGGCTCGCCGCGGCGGCTTCCGCAGCCTGCGCGCGCAGCTCGTCCGACTCATCAATCAGCGGACAGACCCAGTACACCTGCCGCCCCGCAGCGCACGCCCCGACGATGCGCGCCACGACCTGCGCGCGGCGCTGCTCCGGGACCACCACCGTCTGCACCGGCGTGCGCCCGGGCGGCAGCTCATCGATCACCGAGATGTCGAGGTCGGCGTAGGCGGTCATGGCGAGCGTGCGCGGGATCGGTGTCGCCGTCATGATCAGCTGGTGCGGTACGCGCCCCGAGTGCTGCCCCTTTTCCGTGAGCTTCAGGCGCTGCTGCACGCCGAAGCGGTGCTGCTCGTCGACGATGACGAGCGCGAGGTCGGCGAACTCGATGCCCTGCTGAAACAGCGCATGGGTGCCGACCACCACGCGGATCTCCCCGGAGGCAATCGCCGCAAGGGCGCTGCGGCGCGTGCGTGCGGGCAGGCTCCCGGACACGAGCGCCACCGTCTCGCCCAAGGGTGCGAACCACTCGCGCAGGTTGCGCCAGTGCTGTTCCGCCAGCAGCTCGGTGGGCGCCATCATGGCGGCCTGCCGCCCACTGCCGGCCGCCCGTGCCGCCGCCGCCGCCGCCACCACCGTCTTGCCGCAGCCGACATCGCCCTGCAGCAGCCTCACCATGGGGACGCTCGCCTTGAGATCGGCCTCGGCGTCACGCCACGCGCGTGCCTGCGCACCCGTCAGTGCGAACGGCAGGGCAGCGATCAGGCGCTGCGCGAGGGCGCTCGGGTCAGAGAGTACCGGCGCGGGGTCGCTCTGCAGCGCACGCTTGCGCAGCTTCAGTGCCAGGTGGTGGGCGAGCAGCTCCTCGAAGGCGAGACGGCGCTGCGCGGGATGGCGCCCGGCGGCGAGCTCGGCGAGCTGCGCCTCGCGCGGTGGCGCGTGCAGGTAGCCGAGCGCCTGCTGCAGCGAGGGGAGTCCGGCGGGCAGCCCCACGGGCGCGGACAGAAGGTCGGGCAATCCCGCACGCCCCGCCTCGCGCAGCGCCTCGCCGATGAGCGCGCGCAGGCGCCCCTGGGGCACCCCTTCCGTGGAAGGGTAGATGGGCGTCAGCGTTTCCTCGAGCGGCGCATGTTGCGCGAACAGCCGCCGGTATTCCGGGTGGACCATCTCCAGGCCCAGCGGTCCGCGGCGCACCTCCCCGAAGCAGCGCACGCGCGTGCCGCGCGCGAGGTTCGCCTGCTGGCTGGAGGAGAAATGGAAGAAGCGCAGCGTCAGCATTCCCGAGCCGTCGGAGATGCGGCTGAGGAGCTGGCGGCGGCCGCGGTAGGCGATCTCGGTGAGCTGCACCTCCCCTTCCACCGCCGAGCGTGCGCCGGGCTTGAGCGTGCCGATGTCTGCAAGCTGGGTGCGGTCCTCGTAGCGCAGCGGCAAGAGGAACAGCAGGTCCGACAGGCGCGTGACGCCGAGCCGCTCCAGGCGCGCGGCGAGCGCGGCGCCCACCCCGCGTAGCGCGGTCACCGGCCGCTCGAGCCCGTCCCCGGCCGGCGCGCCTGCGGTGCGCGGCGCGCCGCTCAGTCCAGCTGCAGAATGCACTCGATCTCGACCTGCGCGCCGCGCGGCAGCTGCGCCACCCCGAGCGTGGAGCGTGCCGGGTAGGGCTTGGTGCAGTAGAGCGCCATGATCTCGTTGACCTTGGCGAAGTGCGCCAGATCGATGAGGAAGATGTTGAATTTCACCGCCTGCGCGAGCGAGCCCCCGGCAGCCTCCGCCACCGCCTTGAGATTCTCGAACACGCGGCGCACCTGCACCTCGATCTCCCCGTCCACCAGCTGCATGGTGGCCGGGTCGAGCGGTATCTGGCCGGAGAGGTACACGGTGTTGCCCACGCGCACGGCCTGCGAATAAGTGCCGATCGTCTGCGGCGCGCGTTCGGTATGAATGGTCTGGCGGCTCATCCGAAGATCCTCCTGAAGGCTTTGGGGGGTGTCAGCCCCCGCCGTCGTCGCTCTCGGGGTCAGCATCGCCCCCGTCGCCGTCGACGTCCGCTTCGCCGTGCAGGTCGGCGGCATGCGCACCGCGCGCATGAGCTGCGATGGTGCGCGTCACCCGCGTCACGTCCGGCATGCGGCGGATGATACGCACCAGACGCGCGAGGTGCCGGCGGTCGCGCACGCGCAGCTCGAAGGTCAGCACCGCGGTGTCACTCACCTGCTCGTCGATGGAGACGTGGTCGATGTTGGTCTCCGCGCTTGCGATCGCGGCGGCGACCGCGGCCAGCACGCCGGTGCGGTTGACCACGTACACGCGGATCTCGGAGGAGAACAGCCGGTCGGGGGCGGTCTGCCAGCTGACCGGCAGCCAGTTCTCCGGGTGCTTGCGGTAGTCCTCGACGTTGACGCAGTTCTCGCGGTGGATCACCACGCCGCGGCCGGCCGAGAGGAATGCGAAGATCGGGTCGTACGGGACCGGGAAACAGCAGCGCGCGTAGGTGACGAGCAGTCCTTCGGTGCCGGCGATCGCGAGCGGCGCAAGTCCGGTGGGACTGCCGGCGGCGGAGGCGGCGGGGAGGAGCCGTCGCGCCACCAAGGGCGCGAGGCGCTCGCCGAGTCCGATCTTCTCGTACAGCTCGTCCAGATCCTTCATGCCGAGCTCCCCGAGGGCAGCGCGGCGCACCTCCTCGCTCACATCCTCGAGTGCCAGCGAGAACTCCCCGAGCGCCTGCGCGAGCAAGCGCGAGCCGAGCGCGATCGCCTCGGTGCGCCTGAGGCTCTTCAGGTAATGACGGATGGCGCTGCGCGCCTTGGCGGTCACCACGAAGTTGACCCACGAGGGGTTGGGGGTGGCGCCCTTGGCGGTGATGATCTCCACGGTCTGACCGTTGCGCAGTACGGTGCGCAGCGGTGTCATGCGCCGGTCCACCTTGGCGGCGACGCAGCGGTTGCCGACGTCGGTGTGCACGGCGTACGCGAAATCCACCACCGTGGCGCCCGAGGGCAGGCGCAGGATCTGGCCCTTGGGCGTGAACACGTAGACCTTGTCGGGGAACAGGTCGACCTTGACGCTCTCAAGGAACTCCTCCGAGGTGCCCGCCTCCTGCAGCGATACCAGGTTCGACAGCCACTCGCGCGTGCGCTCCTGCTGCGTGGCGTCGGGGTCCTCGCCGGTCTTGTACTTCCAGTGCGCGGCGATGCCCGCCTGGGCCACGCGGTGCATGTCGCCGGTGCGGATCTGCACCTCGATCGGCACGCCGTTGGGGCCGAAGAGCGTGGTGTGCAGCGACTGGTAGCCGTTGACGCGCGGGATGGCGATATAGTCCTTGAAGCGTCCCGGCATGGGCCTGAACACCGAGTGCACCGCCCCGAGCGCGCGATAGCAGGTGTCGGGCTTGTCCACCACGATGCGGATGCCGTAGACGTCGACGATCTCGTTGAGCAGGGCGCGCTTGCGGCGCATCTTGCGGTAGACGCTGTACAGGTGCTTCTCGCGCGTCTCCACGTGCGCGGGTATCTCGCTCTTCAACAGCGCCGCATTCAGCTGCTGCTCGATGCGCTTGAGGAATTCCTTCTGGTTGCCGCGCGCGCGCCGCAGCGCCCGCTCCAGCACGTGGTAGCGGCGCGGGTACAGCGCCTTGAACCCCAGGTCCTCGAGCTCGAGCTTCATGTTGTACAGCCCGAGCCGCTCGGCGATCGGCGCGTAGATCTCCAGCGTCTCGCGCGCGATGGCCCGGCGCCGTGCCGGCGCCATGGCCTCGATGGTACGCATGTTGTGGGTGCGGTCGGCGAGCTTGACCAGGATGACGCGCAGGTCGCGCACCATCGCCAGCAGCATCTTGCGGAAGGACTCCGCCTGAGCTTCCTCGCGGCTCTTGAACTTGATCTGGTCGAGCTTGGTGACGCCGTCGACGATCTCGGCTACCGCGGCGCCGAAGCGCGCGGCCAGCTGGTCCTTCGGCGTCGGGGTGTCCTCGATGACATCGTGCAGGATCGCCGCGACGATGGTGTCGGCATCCAGGTGCAGGTCGGCGAGGATTGCGGCGGCGGCGACCGGATGTGCGATGAAGGGCTCGCCCGAGAGGCGCTTCTGGCCGCGATGCGCCGAGGTGCCGAACTCGGCGGCCTCTTTGATACGCCCGACCTGATCAGGGGGCAGGTAGGCGTCGACCGTCCCCAACAGCTCCTTCAGCCCGGGAGTGCGTCTTCCGCCGGGCAACAGTCCCAGGAGAGAAGACGCGTAGTCCATGGCGGGGCAGTCGAGCCGTCAGTCTCCGAGACCAAACTGCGGCGCGCGGAAGCTGGACTGGTTGTCCGCATCCGGAACCACGGGCTCCGGCGCGGGCTCGCGCAGCATCTCGGCGGTGACGTTCCCCGCGGCGATCTCGCGCAGCGCGAGCACGGTGGGCTTGTCGTTCTCGAGCGGGAGTGTCGCCTCCGCGCCGTTGGCCAGGCGTCGGGCGCGCTGTGCCGCCAGCAGCACCAGCTGGAAGAGGTTCTCGACGTTTTGCAGGCAGTCTTCTACGGTAATACGGGCCATGGGTCGCTTGCGTGAGTGAGAGGCACCGCAAAAATGAGGTGCACAGGGACTACAACTATAAGCGAAAACCAGTATCGGAGCACCCGAACGCCATCTGAGCGCCTCGCAGGGCGCCCGCGCAGGTCTTAGCGGGCCTGGGGAGCCTGGGGCCGTGAACCTGCCCGGGCTCGGCGCGCTCTCGCGCTCGCAGCCTTGCGGCAGGGCGCGGGCATCGCGGGAGTGCTCGGTGCGGTGGCGTACATTGCGGCTGCTAGCGTGGCGCCAGCAGCTGCCTCAGCAGCTCCTTGAGCTCACCGCGCTCGCTGCGCAGCGCCTCGCCGTGCCCGGCCACGATGCGCTCGAGCTGCGCGAGGGCGGTTTCGAAGTCATCGTTCACCACCACGTAGTCGAACTCGCGGTAGTGGGACATGTCGGCCTGGGCCTCCGCGAGGCGCCGTGCGATCACCTCGGCGGTGTCGGTGGCGCGCCGGGCGAGACGCTCGGCGAGCGCGCTGCGCGAGGGCGGCAGGATGAATACGCTCACGCAGCGCGGCATGGCGCGCCGTACCTGTGCGGCGCCCTGCCAGTCGATCTCCAGCAGCACATCGTGCCCTGCGGCCAGCTGCTTCTCGACGAAGGCGCGCGAGGTGCCATAGTAGTTGTCGAACACCTTGGCGTGCTCGAGGAGCTCCCCTGCCGCGACCAGGCGCTCGAACTGCGGCACGCTCGTGAAGTGGTACTCGCGCCCGTCCTGCTCGGTGGGGCGGCGCTTGCGCGTGGTGTGCGACACGGACAGGCGCAGCCCCGGCTCGCGCGCGAGCAGCGCCGTGACCAGGGAGGTCTTGCCGGCCCCGGAAGGCGCGGAGATGACGATGAGCCGCCCAGACTTCTTCATGCTGCGCGAATATATCCCTGCTTCCGGAGCATCGCGACGAGGCTCAGGAGTGCCTGGCCGCGGTGACTCACCGCGTTCTTCTCGGCGCTGTCGAGCTCGGCTGCGGTGCGCTGCCCGCCCTGCGGCACGAACACCGGGTCGTAGCCGAAGCCGCCGCGCCCGCGCGGCTCGGTGGCGATTCGTCCTTCCCAGCTGCCGCGGGCGATGAGCGGGGCGCTGTCCTGCGCGTTGCGGAGGAACACGATCACGCACTGGTAGCGCGCCTGACGGCGTGCCGGCGGGACAGCGGCCATCTCCGCCAGCAGCTGGCGCAGATTCTCCGCATCACTTGCACCCTCGCGCGCGAAGCGCGCCGACCACACCCCAGGGCGGCCCTCGAGCGCCTCGACCTCCAGGCCCGAGTCATCCGCGAGCGCCGCAAGGCCGGCGTGCCGGCAGGCATGGCGCGCCTTGAGGAGCGCATTCTCGAGGAAGGTCGTGCCGGTCTCCGGTGCGGGCTCGATGCCGAGTGCCGACTGCGCGATGAGCTCGAGGGAAAAAGGGGCGAGGAGCGCGGTGAGCTCGCGCAGCTTGCCGGCGTTGCTGCTGGCGAGAACCGTGCGCGTCACGGGCCCTGCAGCGCCTGGGCCTGCGCCGCGAAGAGCTGCGCGATTCCGGCAGCGGCGAGATTCAAGAGGGCATCAAGCTCGTGGCGACGGAACGCATGCCCCTCGGCGGTGCCCTGCACTTCGACGAAGCCCCCGCCGTTGTTCATGACGACGTTCATGTCGGTCTCCGCCTGCGAGTCTTCCGCGTAGTCCAGATCCAGTACCGGCACGCCCCCGACGATCCCTACGGACACCGCGGCCACCTGTCCGTGCAGCGGACTGGCTGCCAGCAGGCGCCGTCGCTGCAGGTGCTCGCACGCCTGCGCGAGCGCCACGAAGCCGCCGGTGATGCTTGCCGTGCGCGTGCCGCCATCTGCCTGCAGCACGTCGCAGTCAAGCGTGATGGTGCGCTCACCGAGTGCCTTCAGGTCCGCGACCGCGCGCAGCGAGCGGCCGATGAGGCGCTGGATCTCCTGGGTACGACCGGTCTGCTTGCCGCGCGCCGCCTCGCGCGCGGTACGCGTGTGCGTGGCGCGCGGCAGCATGCCGTACTCGGCGGTGATCCAGCCCTGGCCCTTGCCGCGCAGGAACGGCGGCACCGTCTCCTCGACGCTCGCGGTGCAGAGCACCTGCGTATCCCCGAACTCGATCAGCACGGAGCCTTCCGCGTGCTTGGCGTGGCGGCGCTCGAAGCTCACGCGCCGCAGCTGGTCGGGGGTGCGTCCCGAGGGTCTGGCCATGCGGGGCGCTCCTTACTCTGCCAGCCAGCGCAGCGCCGCCGCGGTGGTATTGTCGCTCCCGCCGCCAGCGCACTTGATGGCGCGCTCGCCGAGGGCGAGGAGCTTCGGGCGCAGCGCGCCGGCGGTGCCCAGCTCGGCGGCGATCTCCGCATCCTTCAGGCTCCCCCAGAATCCGTCGGTGCACGCCATCAGCACATCGCTCGCCTGCAGTGGCCGGCGGCGGCTGAGCGACATGTCCGGCAGGATCGGGTCCCCGCCCAGGCAGCATTCGACGAAGTTGCGCATCGGGTGATTGTGCGCCTGCTCGGCGCTGATCAATCCCTCGCGCAGCAGCAGCTCCACGTGGCTGTGGTCGCGGCTGCGCGCGAGGAGTGCGCCCGCGCGTACGTGATACAGGCGGCTGTCCCCGACGTGCGCCCACCAGCTGGCGCGTTGCTGGACCAGGCATATCGCGCAGGTCGCGCGCGGGCGTTGCTCGAGCGGCAGCTGCACGCCGAGCTTGACGACTTCGTCGTGAGCGCGGCCGAGGGTGTAGTGCAGGAACCCGAGCGGATCGAACAGCGGCTGGGGGGTGCGCCAGAAGGCCTCGACAATGGTCTGCTGGGTCACCTGCGCGGCGCGCGCGCCGTGGGCGTGTCCGCCCATGCCATCGACCACCACCAGCAACGCTGCCTGCTCGGTCACGGCGACGGTGACGCGGTCCTGGTTCTCCTCGCGCCCGCCCAGCAGGCTGATGTCCGCGTATTCGACCCGCAAGAAGAAATCCGTGCGTCTGTTAGACTTGGGTGACGCTTTATATCACCAGTGACGCACGCCAGCATGATTGCGAGCATGACCGGCTTTGCGCGCCGCGAATCCACCGGCTCCTGGGGCACGCTGGTTTGCGAGCTGCGTAGCGTCAATCACCGCTTCCTGGAAGCCGGCTTCCGCCTGCCCGATGAGCTGCGCGCGGCCGAAGGGGAACTGCGGACGCGACTGGCGCGGCAGCTGCGCCGCGGCAAGGTCGACTGCACGCTCAACTACCGCCGCCCGCAGGGCGCAGGCGGTGCGCTCGAGCTGGATGGCGCAGCGCTCGAGCGGCTGCTCGCCGCGGTCGCGGTGGTACAGCGCTCAATGAAGGACACAGCGACGGTGAGCGCGCTTGAGGTGCTGCGCTGGCCGGGGGTGCTGCGCGAGGACAGCGCCACGGGCGAGCAGCTGCTGGCGGTGGCGTACGCCGTGTTCGGCGCCACGCTGGAAGAGCTGGTCGCGGCCCGCTTTCGCGAAGGCGCGCGCCTGCGCGAGCTCCTGGAGCAGCGCTGCGCGGGGCTCGAGGCGCTGGTGGCCGGCGTACGTGAGCGGCTGCCGGAGATACAGGCGCGCGTGCGTGCGCGGCTCGATGAGCGCCTCGCAGAGCTCGGCGCCAACGTCGATCGCGAGCGCCTGGAGCAGGAGCTGGCGCTGCTGCTGCAGCGGCTGGACGTCGACGAGGAGCTCGAGCGCCTGAGCGGCCACATCGAGGAGGTGCGGCGCGTGATCGGCGGCAGCGAGCCCTCCGGGCGACGCCTGGACTTTCTCATGCAGGAGCTCAACCGCGAGGCCAACACGCTCTCCTCCAAGTCCCAGGACCTGGAGACCACCCGCAGCGCGGTGGACATGAAGGTGCTCATCGAGCAGATGCGCGAGCAGGTGCAGAACGCGGAGTAGGGTTATCGATTTTCTTGGTGGAGAACGAAGCCTCCACGGGAGACCTAAGTGTTCCAACACACTGTTGCGAGGGTTCTATCTATCTCAACGCCGCCGGTGAGCTGCACCTGAAGGCGTGTCTCGAGCCGCGCCGAAGGCGCGTTTGCGCACTCAGCTGCGGGCCCTGCTCAGGTACACCGTCATCTCATCGCATGAGATCGGCCGGCTGATCAGATAGCCCTGCATCTGGTCGCATTGCAGCAACCGCAGGATCTTGGCCTGCTCCTCGGACTCGACACCCTCGGCGATCGTCTCCAGTCTGAGCGCGCGCGCCAGCGAGATGATCGTGGAGACGAGCGTCGTGGCACCCGGGTCATCGAGCATCGCGCTGATGAACGAGCGGTCGATCTTCAGCGTCCCGACCGGGAGCTTCGCAAGGTAGGAGAGCGAGGAGTAGCCGGTGCCGAAGTCATCCAGCGCGATGTGTACGCCGAGCTCGCGGATCTGGGAGAGCTTCTGGATATTCTCGGTGACGTTGTCCATCAACAGCGATTCGGTCACCTCGATATCGATGCCGGCCTCCCCGCCGGAGAGCTTGAGGATGCGCGTGATGGTACGTACGAAGTCCTCGTGCCGCAGCTGGATGGCCGACACGTTGACCGCGATCCTGGGTGCCTTCAGGCGCTGCTCGAGCCAGCGCGATCGATCCAGACAGGCCTGGCGCAGCGCCCAGGCACCGGCCTCCACGATCAGCCCGGTCTCCTCCAGGATCGGAATGAATGTGTTCGGTGGGATCGCGCCCAGTTGCGGGCTCTGCCAGCGCATGAGCGCTTCCACGCCGGTCAGACGGCGCGTCGCCATGTCGACCTTGGGCTGGTAATGGAGGATCAACTCCTCGTTCTCTACTGCGCGTCGAAGATGAGTCTCGAGCTTCAGACGCTCACTCAAGCGCTCGGTCAGGTTGGGGGTGTAAAAGACGTGCCTGGAGCCGGAGCTCTTGGCTTTCTTCAGAGCGGCGCGGCCGTTACGCAGCAGAGTGTCGGCGTTGGAGCCGTCAGCGGGGTATAGCGCAACGCCCGCCTTCGCGGAAATGGCGCACTCCTGCCCGTCGATCTGGAATGCCGGTCCCGGCCACTTTTTCCACCAGCGCTCGATGGTGCTCTCCACGGCGTAGTCCGACTGCAGGCCGGGGATCACGGCGGCAAACTCGTCGTTTCCGGTGCGCGCGATGAGATGGGCGTCTCCCACGATGTGCACGAGCCGTTCGGCAATCTGACGCAGCAGCTCATCGCCGGCCGCCCTGCCGAGCGCCTCGTTGTAGCCCTCGATGCGCTCCGGACCGATGATCACCAGCGCGAAACGCCCGTTGCTGCGCGAGGCCGTGTCAACGTGAATCGCCAGCCGCTCGGCGAACAGGGTGCGGTTGGCGAGCCCGCTCACAGAGTCGTAGTAGGCGAGGTGATTCAGCCGCTCCGCCTTGGCGATGTGATCGAGCGCAAAGGAGATATCGCCGGCGAGCTCGACCAGGAGCGCGGTCTCTGCGGCATCGAACAGCTGCGCCTCGCCCGTCATGAGGAGCAGACACCCGACCGAGGTCCCCGCGATCACGAGCGGTAGGGCCGCGAGCCCGCGGATTCCCCGCGCCAGCAGGCAATCGCGCTCGCACACACTGGCGCTCTCGCGCTGCAGGTCGTTGTAGATCACGGGTCGCTGGGAACGCAGCGCCTGCTGTACCGGGCTCGCCTCCGACACTGTTGCGCCAGAGGTCAGATTGAGGAACTGCGCTTCCTCGGGCAAGGCCCCGCACGCTGCGGCGTGCTGCAACCGACCACTCGAGGGATCCAGCAACGCGCACCAGGCCGCCCGGAAATGCCCCGCCTCGACGGCCAGGCGGCAGGCTTCACGGAACAGCTCGTCGCGCTCGCTCACCCTCACGATGAGTGAATTGATGCCGCTCAGCATGGCATGCACGCGGCTCAGCTGAACGATTCGGGTCTCCGCCCGCCTGCGCTCCGTGACGTCGGCGCCGATGCCGACGGCGCGCACGACCTTACCGGCCGCGTCGAGGATCGGAAACAGCCGCTCCGAGATCCAGCGCGTCTGCCCATCGGGCCGCACAATCCGAAATTCGAGGGAGGCATGCGCGGGCCAGTTGTGCACGGCGCTCTCGTGTGCACGGATCACGCGTTCGCGATCTTCCGGATGCACCGCCTCGAGCCATGCCGCCGGATTGGAGGTGAGTTGCGCGTTGCTGCGTCCCCAGATGCGATTGTACGCGGGGCTCACGTAGATCGGTGTCGAGAGCTCGGCGTTAGTCATGAAAAGTGCGTCATCGATGTTCTCGGCCAGCTGCCGGAAGCGCTCTTCGCTGTTGCGCAGTTCGGCGGTCGTACGCTCGCGCTCCTCCATCTCGATGAGCAGCTGAGTGGCGTACTGCTGCAGTTCGCGGTACAGCCGGCCGTTTTCGTAGATGCGTCCCACCTGCGCGCCGAGCGTGTTCAGCATCTGTTCGTCGTCGGCGTCGAATTCCTCCGCGCCGATCTTGTCGGCCAGGCACAGCCAGCCGTAACTGCGCTCGGGCGAGCTGATCGGCGCGACGAGGGCGCAGGTTGCCGCGGGAAACTCCGCCGGCAATCCCAGGTTCACGCTGCCGTGCGCGACACGCACACGCAGTGCGCGCCCGAGCGCCTGGGCTTCGGCCGGTAACCCCGCAGTCATCTGCAGGTCCGGCACAGGTGCGCTCACCATGTCGGTACCGCTGACCCAGGTGTGCGGCTTCTCCCCGTCGCCTGCCTCTGCCACCGCCAGCACGGCATATTTCGCGCCGAGCAGATTGCGCGCGCCGGCGCATACCCGCTCGAGCAGCTTGGACGGGTCGTGCTCGGAAGCGAGCTGCACGTTGAGCTCGGTGAGGGCTGCGAAGCGACTGTTGAGCGCACCGAGCTGATCGGCCTTCTTCGAGAGGGTATCGGTGAGCACCTGCAGATGCTGGCGATCGAAGTCCGCGCCGATCGGCTGCACCGGTGGCGCAGCGGCACCGGCGAGCACCTCGGTCACGGCACTCAGCAACGCGCGCGCGCCGCCGGGCTTGACGAGCACGCGCGCGACGCCGCACTGCTCGGCGAGTTTTTGCGCTTCGCGGCTGTGATAGTTGGCCGTGTAGAACATCACCGCGGTCGATGCGAGCTCCGGATTCGCACGCAGCTGGCGCACGAACTCATAGCCGTCCATTGAGGGCATCAGGATGTCGGAGATCACCAGCTGCGGCCGGTGCGCGAGCGCGGCACGCAGGCCCTCGGCGCCGTCCACCGCCTCGATGGCGGTGTATCCCTCATGGCGCAGCAGCATGAGCACGGCCTTGCGGTGGGTGGCGTTGTCATCGACCACGAGGATCCGGGCCGCGTGCGCGGAAACGGCCGCAGGAACGGTGAGTGCCGGGGACATAGGCTCTTCAGGGTGCGCCGCGGGCCGCCATCCCGCCGTGCACCGCATCACAGCTGCAGGGCCCCGATTTCCGGAGCGCTGGTGGAACCGACGCTGGGGCGGGCTGCGCAGCCTCCGTGCCTCAAGCTGCGGGACCTCTGGGGCCGCGAGCCGCACCCGGGCAAGACGCCGGCGGGCGGGCCTGAGGTAGAGTGCCGCGGGTTGCGGCGCCTGCAGGCGCCGTCTTCCGGTTCCGGAG
>Ga0302326_10002619_pt1 | contig 43526 bp, 37 predicted proteins | sample Palsa_T0_3_FD_202264 | JGI IMG/M metagenome (GOLD analysis project Ga0302326, IMG submission 202264) | Peat permafrost microbial communities from Stordalen Mire near Abisko, Sweden - Palsa_T0_3 | ecosystem: Environmental > Terrestrial > Soil > Palsa > Peat permafrost | place: Sweden: Abisko...
CATTGGATACGCCGAACAACGAACCGCAGGTGACCGATCTCGCGTCTTCCGGCCACAGCGCCAACCTATCTCCGCTGTTTGCTCCGCCCCCCGGTACTACCGCGCCGATTCGCACACAGGCGCCGGGCGGGAGCGCACCGATTCCGCAAATAGCACCCTCGCTATCGAACGAGCCCGATAATCTGAATGTTCTGTCGATTCCGGAGATTCCGGTGCCTCCGGCCGGAGTCTTTCAACTGCCTCCGGGAAATCAGGCCGGGCCTTCCGGCTCCTCCTCCGGCGGGTTGGCCGGTCAATCCGGTAACCCTGCCGGGGCGGGAAACTCCGGTGCACCTGGCCAGCCAGCCGCGGCGGTTACCGGCGCAGCTTCCGCATCGGCCACGGCGGGGACCGGTCGGGAAGCGAGTCGCGGTTCAGGTTTATCAAGCGGGCAGGCGATTCCGGAACCTGTTGCTGAGCGCAACGTCACGAAAGTGGTTCTGCCGCCCGACGGCCATTTCGGTGTGCTGGTGGAATCGTCCGGTTCGGAGGCCTCCGCGGAGGCCGAAGGCATCCTGAGCGGAAAAGTCGTCTATACCGCTTACGTGCGCGCAGGCGCCCGTAAGGAATGGATTCTTCAATATTGCCTGCCGGAGACAGTCGAACGGACCTTGCCGGTTACCGGCAAAGCCGCCCCGCTGGAAGCGCCCTTTCCATACCTGATTATGAGACCCGACCTGGCATTCGGGCCGGACATCGACTATCTGATTGTCCATGGAATCGTTACGGCACTCGGCAAGCTGGACCAGCTTAGCTATGTGATCGCTCCCGAGGAGCAAGCCGCGAAGGACCTGCTCTTGCATTCGCTGCAGCAGTGGCAGTTTCGACCGGGTAAGTTAAACAGCCAGCCTGTCGCGCTGGAGATACTCCTGCTGATTCCCAGCGATCGGGAGTGAAATGCCGGGGTGCGCCAATCTTAGCTGCCGCCTGCCGCATTGGTTCTAGACAAAGGCGTTGCGCCCGGAACGCCGGTCCCCAACGTTTGTTCGAGAAACTGCTGGAATGCTGCCCGCTCGTCGTGATTTACGAAGAGGAACTCAACGGCAAAACCGTCCTGCGCGGAGCGGACCACCACGGCGCGGATCGTACATGGGGATAGCTCGCTGCCTGCGGGAACCTCATCGCACGGACTCGCGGAGTGTGCGGAATCGAGTTGAAAAATCAGCGTGATGACGGTGCCCGGATACCATTTATCGGGCGCTTCGATATAAGCTCCATCCACACTTACGTTGGATACGCTGCGCGGCGACGGCGCGCCACCGGTCCAATAATGAGCCACCAGACCGCCGCCAGGGCCGCGCGGCGACTTTCTTCGATCCTGGGGTCTTTTCCGGAATCGAATTCGTTCCACCCATCCCATAAGCCAGCTTTCACCCGGCCGCGCCTTTTCTGCCCGGCGCAGGCCCGGCCTCCTGGCGCTTCCAGAAATTCTCCATCTCTTCCGGAGCGCAAATCAGCAAAGAGTCTCCCACCTGAGTGCCCGAAGCGTAGATTGTCCGGGTGGGCAGTTCCAGCACGCTCTTCGCATGCACGCGAATCGGCGCGATCCGGAACGGCCTGAAATGCTCAATCAGATGTATCACCCGGTTTCTAGCGTCGAGATAAACCACGTCGATCGGAAACCGCATTCCGATCGTGTGTATGCCTTGTGACGGTGTCACCCAAATACCATCGTCACGGTGCAGCTTCATCCGGCCCAGCAGGCCGCGCAAGCGCGAAAAGTGGGTGTCGGCCAAGCCCACATTGAGGCTGAGAAAACACTGTCTTGTTTCGTTGAACACGTAGAGCGTTTGGGCATCCATGGGTTTCCCCAGCCTCACGAGTCTGCAAAATATCCATTCGCGGCGCCTGTCCCTTACTGCACCCGCTTGCGCCGGCGTTGGATCAGAACGATTAGCACGATTACAAACAAAACCCCCGCTGCGATGCGGATGATCGTCACGTTATCCATAAGCTCCTCCCTTTCTGCTCAAAGCATTGACACTACTTCAAGAAATGTTCGAATCCTTCGAGAAGCGTGATCACCGAAGGACCCAGAGTCACTACAAACAACGCTGGAAAGATGAAGAACACCAGCGGAAAAACGAGCTTCACGGGCGTCTTCGCCGCCACTTCCTCAATCTGCTGCCGGCGCTGCACGCGCAGGCTATCCGAATATCCGCGTAAAGTTTTGGATACGCTGGTTCCGAAATGATCGGCCTGAACCAGCGTGGCCACCATGGCGCGCACGCTGTCCACATTCGTTCTTTCGGCCAGATTCTTCCAGGCTTCCGTCCGGGTCCGCCCCGCGCGCTGTTCCAGAAGAGTCAGGCTGAACTCATCGCTGATCTCAGGCTGGCTGAGTTGCAGTTCGTCGGCCACTCGCACCATCGCCTGATCCAACCCCAGCCCGGCTTCCGCACAGACCACCAGCAGATCCAGCGCCTCCGGCAGGCCCACGCGAATGTTTGCCTGGCGAGCCGAAATCCGGTTGCCGAGCCAGAAATCCGGAGCCAGGAAGCCCAGCGCCGCGGCTAGTGCGTAGACGAAGAAAGGTCCGTATTCATATACCCGGGTGACACTGACCACCACGACCAGGAGCAGGGGGGTCAGCACTTTTGCGCCGTAAAATATGTTCACATAGGCATCCCGGCGGTAGCCAGCGCGGATCAACCGCTTCTGAACCACCGAAACCTCCTGTGGGCTTCGGGGCAGCACTTTCTGGAAAGGCTGAATGATGCTTTCAACAGTGGAAGTCGACCGCAGACGCAACAACCGGTCCACCAGACCGGCCGTCCGCTCCTGGGACGAAACCACGCTGGCCATACGTTTAGTGGTCGCGTCGCGGTAAAACAGCAGCAGCAAACCGCTGGCAACCAGCAGAAAAACGGCCACGAATGCGATAAGTGCCGGAGCCATCCAATGAACCTCAAATCCGAATGTTCACAATTTTGCGAATCAGCAACATTCCAAGCACGCACATGATCACCGCGCCATAGAGCATCTTCAGGCCCACCGGACGCCTCCAAAGCAGGCTGAAATGTTCCGGGTTCACAAAATAGAGCCCGACCCCCAGCACCACCGGAAGCAGCGCTAGAATCACTCCGGTTAAGCGGCCCTGGGCCGTATGCACTTTTACCTGGCGCCGGAGCTTGGTGCGCTCCCGGATAACGTATGCGGCTTTTTCGAGCACCTCGGCCAGATTGCCGCCGCTTTCTTTTTGAATCAGTACGGCGGTGGTAATGACGCGTACGGGCTGAATCGGAATACGCGTCACCAGGTTCAGCATGGCGGTCCTGGTTTCGATGCCGAACATCTGTTCATCGAAACACTTGCGGAACTCACCGGCAACCGGTTGCGCCATCTCCCGGCTCACCATCCCGATCGCCGATGTGAGGCTATGGCCCGCGCGCAGGGCGCCCACCATCAAATCCAGAGCGTCCGGCAGGATTCCCTCGAAGGCCGCAAACCGCTTCGATCGAAGGTAGGATACATAAAGAAACGGGACGGTGGCTCCCAGGGCGCCCATTGCGATGGCCCCCCAAGCGCCGCCGGTGCGCCAGTAGATAGCCAAGCTCGCCGCCACCCAACACGCTACCGCATAGAGCATCAAAGCGCCCACAGTCCACTTCAAGTCGGCCTGGTAAAGCAACAGCCGCAGCCGCGGAAAAATATCGGCGCGCAACAGCAGCCGGTCCAGCCAGGGTATGGTGCTCAGATGTTGCGGCCGGCGCAGGTCGAGCAGGGCTTCATCGGTGATGCCGACAGCCACGGGGGCGACCACCGCCGCCAACCGGCGTACGGTTTGCTGGGCCTGCTGGCTGCGCTCCGCGCCTCCCGCCGACATCAACAGCACCACTATCGCAAACGCCGCCAGGAACACGACCGCAATAATGCCTAGCATCAGTGCACCTCCATCGAGCGTTCAAACAGACCCGGCGACAGAAGAATACCCGAGACACGCAGGCGTTCGAGGAATCTCGGATGGATGCGCGACGGTTGAAACACGCCGATGACCTTACCGTTGGGACCGATGCCTTTCCTGGTGAAGGTGAAGATATCCTGCATGCTGATGGTGTCCTCGTCCATGCCGGTGATCTCGGACATATTGACCACCTTGCGGGACCCATCGCTCATGCGTGAAACCTGGATCACCAGGGTGATGGCCGACGCGATCTGCTGCCGGACGGCGTGCTCGGGCAGATTGAGATTCGCCATAGCCACCATGGATTCCAGGCGCGAAAGCGCATCGCGGCAGGTGTTGGCGTGAATGGTGGTCATGGAGCCTTCGTGACCCGTATTCATGGCTTGCAGCATGTCGAACGCTTCATCGCCACGGACCTCCCCGATAATGATGCGATCGGGGCGCATGCGCAAACTGTTGATCAGAAGTTGCCGCTGCCGGACCGCGCCCGCGCCCTCCACGTTCGGCGGCCGGGTCTCCAGGCGTACAATGTCCTCCTGCTGCAATTGCAGCTCCGCCGCATCCTCGATGGTGATCAGCCGTTCCGTTTCGGGGATGTAGGTGGAGAGCATGTTGAGAAACGTGGTCTTGCCGGCGCCGGTGCCCCCGGAAATCAGGATGCTGGTGCGCGCCCGAACCGCCGCGGAGAGCACCTCCAGCATTTCCGGCGAGAGCGTCTTCAGCTCGACCATCTGCTGGGCGGTGAGCGGAGAAGTTCCAAAGCGCCTGATCGAAAGGGCCGGTCCGTCCAGGGCCAGCGGCGGAATGATGGCATTCACGCGGGAGCCGTCCGGCAGCCGGGCATCCACCATGGGCGAAGACTCGTCTACGCGGCGGCCGACTTGCGAAACGATGCGATCGATGACCTGCAGCACATGCGCATCGTCGCGAAACTTCACTGCCACTTTCTCGAGAATGCCTCTCCTTTCGATGTACACCTGGTCCCGCCGGTTTACCAGGATGTCGGAGATCGAATGATCCTTAAGCAAGGGTTCCAGGGGACCCAACCCGAAGATTTCATCGATGAGATCCGTCTGAATGCGTTCCTTTTCGGCGGCGTTCAGCGGCACCTTCTCGCTGGCCACGATTTCCTGAACGAGCATGGCCACTGCCTGCTTGGCCCTGCCGTCGTTCACGGCCGAGAGCCTCTCCAGATCCATCCTGGAAATCACCATGCGGTGTACGTCGGTTTTTAGTTGATCGAAGTCGATGGCATCCATAATCCCAACATCTCCGGATGGGAATCCGCTAGACGCGGTCCTTACCCGAATAGTCCAAATCTTTTCTTTTTGCCGCTGTCCGGATTCTTCCCGCAAGCCACTTGCGCCATCTGGCGCAGCGCCGTCGAAATCGCGGACTTCTGCAGCATCAGCGGAGCCCCCATATTGTGCGAACTGCGGGCCGCCGCATAATCGTTCGGAATTTTCCACTTCACCGGCGCGGTGAGGGCCCGCTCTATCTGATCCTGGTCGATCCCGCCGTGGCTATCGAACCGGTTGAGGACGATCTCCAGGCTGCGCTGGCTGGGTCCCCATTGTTGGACGTGAGCCAGCACCCGCTGCGCGTTTCGCAGCGACGGGATGTCTACTTGCGTAACCAGATAGACTACATCCGCCAACTGCAGCAGCGTCTCCGCCTCCGGACCGAGCCCCGACCCGCCATCCACCACTACGAATGGAAATCGTCCCCGCAAGATGCGCAATAGCTTTCGCAAATTGCCATTGTCCGAAGTAACGATCGGGTGGTATTCATCCGGGCCGGCCAGCAACGAAACGCCGGTCTCGTGCTCCGTCATCAGCGAAGAAACCAAATCGACGTCCATACGGCTGCCGCTGTGCAAGGCATCCAGCACCGTGTAGCGCGGCTTCATCCCCAACAGAACGGAAACGTCTCCCAACTGGAGATTGAGGTCCACCAGGGCGATTTCCTTCCCCGATTCCTGCTTCAACGCCAGGGCGAAATTGCTGGCGAGCGTGGTCACACCCGCGCCACCCTTGGCCGAGGCGAACAGCAGCAGCCTTCCCGCGGCTTTTTTGGTTTGCGACGATTCCAGCCGCGCCGCCGCCCGCACCAGCGTTTCCGGAAGCGACTCCGCCGCGATGGGCTGCGACAGGAATTCCCGCGCACCGGCGCGCATGCTGCGCATCAGCAGCTCCGGGTCGTTGCTGCCGGCATAAACCATCACCGTCAGAGCCGGATCGCTGCCCGATATATTCTCCACCAGGCTCAGCGCCACTTCTACATCCGGCACCAAATCGATCACCACGATATGGCTGTCCGCCATGGTGGCTTTCACCAGCGCATCGAAGCTCGGATATTCGCCGAATTCCCGGGTGATGGTCACGCCATGGCCTGCCAAGGCGCTGGTAACGGCGCGGCGCCGGTTCGTATCCACACTAACGACTACGGCAGACAAGGTGTGCATCGAGATCCCTTCTGGGTGCGCCTCGTGGCCGGTCATGTCCGGCGTGAACCGGTTCGCCGAATGATCCATAGGCTAACCATGATGGGCCAGAAACGCAAATACCGTTCCGATGGCGATGGCCGGCGCATACGGAATGCTAAGGGCGCCGGGCCGATCGAGCGACGGCGGCTCCTTCCGTTCTGTCTTTGCGCCGAAGATACCGGCGATCAGATCCCCGATACCGTCCAGAGAACGCCCAAGCGAGCGGTGGCGCGCCGCATACCCCACGGCAATGACGCCTCCCGCGATGGCGGTCATCACCAGCGCGAACGAAACCTGGCCCGGCCCGATCCAGGCGCCGAGTCCAGCGCAAAGCTTCAAATCTCCCATACCCATGCCACGCAGCATGCACAAAGGCCCCATCAGGAGCCCCGCGACCGCGATGCCTGCCAAGCTGCTTTCCATTCCGGGAATCCCGCGATGGATGGCGCTTATAGCGAAACCCGCGACGAGGAATGGCAGCACCAGCCAGTTGGGGATGCGGCGGCTCGAGAGATCCCAAGCCGTCGCGACCGCCAGGACGATAAATATTGTCCACCAATTCCAATTCATGGTTATGGCACGGATCCTACGATAGAGATGGGATGGCGGACCACCCCGCCCCTTACTTTTCCGGTGTTCCGCAGGCTAAGTGGCGTAGGTGCTCACCGTCGACCCAATGTTGGTAAACGCGTTATTGAGATCTTGCGCCAAGGTGCCCATGCCGGCGGTGGCGGCAAGTGCGATCAGTGCAACCACTAGCGCGTATTCCACCAGATCCTGACCGTTCTCCTCCCGGAAAATCTGCATTGCGACGTAAGTTTTTATCCACGCTCGTTTCATGCAACCCTCCCCTCGTTCTGACATCCCAAGCTCACGTTCTCATTGCATAGTCAAGGCCGGATCCAACAGTAGGGGCGGGATGCTGGACAACCACGCCCCTTTCTTGTTGGCGTTCCGCAAACTAAGTGGCGTAGACGGCCAGCGTCGACCCGATGTTTGTAAACGCGTTATTGATGTCCTTCGCGAGAGTACCCATGCCGGCGGTGGCGGCGAGCGCGATGAGCGCAACCACCAACGCGTATTCGACCAGGTCCTGACCGTTCTCTTGCCGGAACATCTGCATTGCGATGTAAATCTTCATCAACTTGTCTTTCATGCAACTGTCTCCTTGTTCGGTTTCGATTTTAGCCCCGAGGGCGTTTGCGTTAGGGCAATTTGAAGCCCAATCGGAATTTGCGCGCAAGTGGTCGGAGCACGCCGATTCTGATAATGCCGGCGGCGGCGGGGGCATTTTGGGTGTGAACGCCTGTATACAGGTGGCAGGCCGGTCGTGATGCTTCGTTTACACCTGAATCGTCCGATCAATCCGGCGGCCTCGCCAAGCTGTGGTGTTGGAAATCCGCAGTCGATGGGAAGAGCAGCGGAATGGCGGACGCAGGAGCCATTAGCATTTTCGATTTCCCGATGACAACGGTTTCGAGCGTTCCCGCCGGCAGTTTGGCCTGCACCTTCTTCATGTAGGTCGAGTATTCCTCGCCCGCGGGCAGCGGGAAAATTGCAAACCGGTCAAACCCGCCGGCGCCAAAGGACCGTATCACCTGCGTGTCCCCGTCGTGCATCAAAAAGACGCGCTTCCCATCGTTGTAAGAGACTTCCGGGTACTGCACGGTGACAAACGCCGGCAGATAGTAGCCGGCATGCCGGTACCCGAGGAAATGGGAGTCAAAACCGACGATCAGGGTCTTCGCCGGATCCAGATGCTCCCGGAAATCCCGGATGATGGGTGGAAGCGTCCTGTCAAAATTCCGTACGCCGCGGTAGGAGCAATAAATCGGGGCCCAAACAAAAACTCCGCAATTGACGGCTAATCCCGCCGCCAGGACCGCGCGGCGGAGGACCGTGTGCCGCTCCGATGCCAGGAAAGCGCAGACTCGCATGGCGAGCCATGCAAATACCGGAGGTGAGAGAAGCAGGAGATAGCCGCTGTTGATAAAGGCGAAAAACACGAACGTAAAGAAGAAGAGGCCGGGTGCGATCCACACCCAGGCGAACGTGCGCCGATCGCGGGACGGGCCGGTGACTTTTGCGGAACTTTGGAACAGGAACGGCGCCGCAGCGCCGAAGCAGAGCACGAACACCCACGCGATGGTAAACGACCTGGCGACTGCCAGCGCCGGGGAACTGAGCGTGGTCCTCTGGGCCGGAATGGTCAGCCACAGGTGCGCGAGCGAGGCGAAATACGGGCCCATGCCGCCGGCAGTTGCGGTCATGGGAAGGAACCACGCCAGCGTCCCAGCGCCCGCCACCAGCAGGGCGACCCAACGCTTGCGCCAATCCATCCGCCAAATCGAGAGCAGCCACAACGGCGCCAGGAACAGCCCCGACGACGGCCGGAACCCGGCGGCAAGTGCAAGGGCGAGGGAGGCTGCGACCAGATAAGTCCGATGACCTGTGTAAACCTTCCAGCACAGATAGCCGACCAGCGCGGAGAAGAAGGCTTCCACGATATAAGTCAAGGCCACGATGCCATGAAACCAGCACAGCGGCGAGACCAGGAACAGGACCAGGGCAATGAGAGCCGGCCGCTCGCCGAACCATTCCTCCGTGAGCAGATGAATCATCCAGGCCGCGCCGCAACTTGCGGCGATACTGATGGCCACCAGGGCGGCATTGGCGTCGGGAACCAGGAGGTTCACCAGGCGTCCCAAACACACGTACAGGAAGTACCCGGGGGGATGGGGCTGATGCGCCGTGGGATCGAAGCGGCGCAGCGCCAGCGCGAAATTGACGGAATCTACGTCATATAGGAGATGACTTCGGAACAGGATGCGTGACGCTGCCACGGCGCACACGCCGAGAATCCGGTAGAGGGTAGAGCGTGCTGGCATGGGAAGTACAGGGTTAGCAATCCGATGACCGGCGAGCGACAGCGATGTTCTATCCGTTCAGTTCATTCTTTCCCGCTACGTTCTCCTTCGAGTGCCAGGATGACGGCCAGGCCAGCCTTGCATAAAGCATAGTTATCGTACCAATCGCCAGCCAGCAAACCAGTCGAATGAAGATGCGCATTGCCATGCTGACATGGAATGAGTCGGCATAAGCGTTAACGCCGATTCCGCCCGAAGCTGCGACGTAGAGCGAGAAAATGCAGGCGCCGGCTACAACATAGTAGCCGGCCATCGGCCCCAAGCCCAAAACCACAAGCCAAGGAACGGTCCACGCCAAATATTGCACGCCGAAGCCGGGAGATAGGAATAGAAAGAGAAAGATGATCATTCCGCATTGCTCGAACAAGCAGAGACGCACACGAAGAACTTTTGTCGCCACAGGCAACGCAGCCACGGCTAGGAGCGCTATCCATTTGGCGGCAGGTGCATACGCATCGTACAGAAAACTCAGGGCAGTACCCTTGAACAGGCTCGCCAGCATGTAAAACCCCCACAAGCCCGTGGCGCTTCCGTACCCAAATATCCTTCTTAGAATCAATATCGGGTCTTCCGCCAGGTATGGCATCGAAAGCGCAATCCAGGTAACGGCGGCAATCGAGGTCCACCTCAGCCGGTCACGAAGGCTCGGCAAGGCGAGCAGAATTGCAGGGATGACGAGGATGGGGACTAGCTTGACGCTGGCGGCGATCCCGAACATAATTCCCGCCCACGCCACCCTGCGGCGCTCCAGAAGGAAAACCGCGGCCACCAGGAAGAAGACCATGATTGGATCGGTATTTGCGTGAAACCCCGAAATGAGGATGGAGATAGGGCAAAGCGCCATGAGCGTTACGAGGGATGCGTCACGAGTTGCTCCGAACTTCATCCACACGACCACTAGCGTGCCAAGGTCGGCTAATGTGCAGGTGAGCCGCAGCCAAAACCGAAGCGGTAATCCGGTAGCGTCCTGCAGAGCTCCTAATCCCCGCAAGCCATTCACCATGGCCGGCGGATGAATAAACTCCTGCCTGGGGTAAACCCATCCTGAAGGCGAAGGGTATTGAACACCTTGCCGGTACAGTTGCGAAAAGCCTTCTGTTCTCAGCTTGGCCAGATCGTGGTCCCAAGTGAGTGAATCGTTGGTGCCTACCGTATAGAGGGCGATGAATATTTTCAAGATGGAGGCGGCGAGCGCTGCACAAACGAATCTTCGCATAGGCCTAGCCCATTACGAACGGCACAATGGCGGCCCAGCCGCGGCATCGTTTGCCGAACAGCGGCGCTGGTGAAGCGCGGTAAACCTGAAGGGCCGCCGGACTTTGCAGGCGGCCGATTGGGACGCCAATGGAAATCATGGCAGAGCCCGCGCGTTCACATCGTCCTTTTGAAAAAGAATGGCTTTCCCGTCGATGCCATGAAACAAGCAATGGGGTGAAACCAGGAACAGGACCAGGGCAATCAGAGCCGGCCGCCCGCCGAACCATTCCTCCATGAGCAGATGAGTCATCCAGGCCGCGCCGCAGCTTGCCGCGATACTGATGGCCATCAGGGCGGCATTGGCGTCGGGAAGCAGGAGGTTCACCAGGCGGTCCAAACAAACGTACAGGAAGTAACCGGGAGGATGGGGCTGGTGCGCCGTGGGATCGAAGCGGCGCAGAGCCGGCGCAAAATTGACGGAATCTACGTGATACAGGAGATGACTTCGGAACAGGATGCGTGACGCTGCCATGGCGCACACGCCGAGAATCCGGTAGAGGGTAGAGCGGCCTGGCATCGGGGTAAAGGGGTGAGCAATCCGATGACCGCCGGGGATGACGGCCTCGGCGCAAACACAGGAGACGCGGCCGTTGTAAACGAATGGCGAAATGGTCGCCATCAGAAGCAAACATCGTACAGATTTCTCTTCGGATCGGGCCCGCTGCTACCAGCCCGCTCCGCTCGGCTCCAGAACGGCTCGGAACCGCGACTCCGGCACCACCACCATGTCGGGAAGGGGGTTGTACGGCGCATTGATAGCCGCCAGCCGTATATGCGCATAACGATTGAAGACAGCATTGAATTCGGCTTCCGGCATTTCCGGGAACCGCTCCCTGAAAAACTGAAGGTGTGGCGAGATCAACACGTGTTGGATCGACCGGAAGCCCATTCCATTGAGAACCGCCCCCGGGAAGCCGCCGGTCACAAGCCAGCCGCGCGGGTCGTCGCGTTGCATCTTCTCTAAGCGTCTAAGCGTTGGGGTATCGCGGTTTTCGAAGATTTCCCTCGCCGACAAAAGGGGGTTGAAAAACCCGAACAGCGCCACGTTGGCCACAACGCACGCATACACCACGGCCTGGCGTGCTTTCAGTTCGCGCCGCCAGGCGAGGAATGCTCCAACCAGCAGCGCGGGGAAAATCAGGAACTCTACACGGGGCGTGCTCTTCCATGCAAGGGACCACAATTGCTTCGACGAGAATATCGCGGCAAGTACTGCCGCGAAAAATCCGCACATGCGAGGGATCGTAAGGACCACCCCACAGGCGCTCAACAACCACAGGCAATAAATCGTCAACAGAACACCAACCGCGAATAACATCCTTCTGGCGGGAACAAATTGCCACAAGAATATCTCGCCTATCGGCGCAGGCACAGGCAGAAAGATCCAGGCCAGCATGAAGAGCAGGCTTACCCCAAGAATCGCCGCGCGCCACTGCGAGTACGATTGCATCTGTCCCAGGATAAGCCTTCGCATCGCGTGGTAGTCGATAAACGCGATCACACAGAGCGGGAGGAAGCTGCCGACCACGCTCGATTCGCAGATATTTAGCGATCCGAGCGGCTGATATCCATTCTGGTTGAAAGAGGGCGCGAACATGCCCATCAGCAGCGGCACGCTCTCTGTACCGGAGGAACTGCGCCGGTGCCCGGGGTACACGGTGTGCATCGTCACCCCAAGCAGGTCGTGATAGTAGATCGCGATGAGGACAGCAGCGCACGCTACGGCGCCCGTCATCAGAAGCGGTCCCCTGATGCCCCCTACTGTCCGATCGCGGAAGGCACAAATCAGTATTACCGCGACGAAACACAGCGAAATAATCGCCGGCGGATAGGCCGTCCCGAACACCCATGTGACCACGGCATAAACGACGAGCGGGTATTTCCACCAGCGCTGCCGCTGTAGTGCCGCCAGCACCACCCAAGGAAAAAGGCTCAGCGAGGGCCCTAACGTAGTCCACCAGTACTGCGTGTAGCCACAGAAAAAAAGAAGCATCGCTCCCCCGGCAGCCAGCTCATCGTTGACTTGGGCGCGCCGCAACAACTGGCGGTATCCATAGAGAAAACAGAAAATCTGAAAGGCAAAGAAGAACGAGTATGCGTAACTTGGGGGGACGATGAAAAATGGCCAGAAGTACGGTTTGAAGATCAGTCCCCAATCGAGAATCGGGAGCGCGTTTACGCTCCGGAGATCCTCGTGATAGGGAGAGGTTTCGTTGTATCGTTGAAAGCGGTTCCGGACGGTTGCCTGCATGAACGGCGTCCACACAGCCCATTCATCCGAACGGATTCCACGCGGCTCTCCTAACGAAACCGAGTGCGGAGTGGCTCCGAAAGCCTGCAGCGCCAGTGCATAGGAGGAAGGCGTTAGCTCCGCGAGGACGTAAACGCTAAGGAAGGCGAGTAACACCGATAGAAACCAGGCGGATCCGGAACCAACCGCCGCCTTCCTACTGCTGCCATGGTCCGCGGCGTCTCGAGGCTTCGTCGCGGTACTCATGGCAGATCCCGCAGCTTCAGATCTTCCCTTTGAAAAAGTATGGCCTTCCCGTCGTCCTCAATCACTCGCCAGTCCGGCTGATACTTGAGCAAAGAAGCCAGCGCCCAGTCGACCGGGCACAGAACCATATCGAACCGGTATTGATCCAGCAGTTGCTTCCACTCGTGTTGGCCTCTGCTGAGCTTCAGGTAGTCGGTGACAATTCGCTCGCCATAGAAATCGCTGCGGCCATCGATGAATACGCGGACCCGGGGATAGTAGTGATAGATCAGGTAGTCGCCCCATTGGTCGGGCGCGAGAATTCGAGCGGACTCGATCTGCTCGGCGTGATGCGCGATCATCTTAGCGGGACAACCGTGCGGGTAGATATCCTTCGGCCAATGCACCCAGCCTCCCACCGCTACGGCCATCACAAAGAGGGGAACCCACAGCGTGACCTGTCCAAAGTACGCGCCGATCTGCGCGGAGAGGTCGTTCAATACCCTCGGTACCGATGCCCGCGATTTGCCCCGCGTCCATCCGTTCCACCAAGAGGAGATCTCCTCGGCAACTATCGGCACGGCAACCAACGCGAACAGCGGAACATGCCGGACCGAGATCAGGGCGCAATAGGCGAAGAGCACTATCCAGAGCGCCTCTGTCATCTTCCGCTTTTGAACCAAGGGGACAGCTATGGCCAGGCCTAGGAACAACAAGGCCATAAAAACTACCATTTCTTCGGAGCGGAATGAAGGCGACGCGAACTCAGTGACCAGGCTGACGATCCACTTCGCGTTCAGGATCTCCAGAATATGAAAATGGAGCCTGACGCCGTACGGGTTGACAACGGAAGCCAGTCCGGCCGCCAGCCCGAGGACGGTATAGCGCCTGGCGTCCGACCAGCGGCTGGCGCGGTCTTTGGAGTACAGGCAAGCTTCGACAGCCGAACCAAGCACTAACAGCCCCAGGATGGGAAACAGGATCGCGAAACCGCCATGCAGGTTCGCCCATAGCGCAGTCAGGGGCACCAGAAGCCAGACTGTGGAAGACCGACGGCGCCTGTCGGCCGCAATCAGGAACATGGCCACCATCAGAAAAAGCATGGTGAAGATGTGAGGACGCGCCAGCAACTGCACCGGCATACTGGCGATGGCCATGAACACCAGGACCAGAGCCACAATGCTGTTTGCGCCTTGCCACAGAGTCTGACGCATTAGTAGCGTAAACACGGCCGCGAGTAGAACGCCGGAAAACAGCACCACCCCTTTGAGTCCCCACCAAGTGTGCAGAAACGCGAAGGCCGCTTGCGAAAGCCATTCCCAATCGGCCCAGGGTTGCCCTGCGCGTGAGAATGAGAATAAGTCCTGCGTGGGGACGTGGTGGGTGGCGAGGATGTAATCCCCGGCGCGAATGTGCATGCCCGTATCGCCATCCCGCAGCAGACTGTCCCAGCCTGTTGGGGAGAGAAAAGCGAGGCTGAAGGTTAAAATGAAGAACAGGTCGGTTAGGGATGGAAACAGCAACCGCATGGCGATGGAGCGCCGCCCGCGAATCTGCTCCTCCGCAAATGAAGCTGCCTCTGGCACCTCGGCGAGTCTACGTTTGTACACATCGGGCCGCATCGCCCACTGTGGCCCCCAACTTCGGTTCGGCAGTTAGCCGCCGGCGAACAGAGCGTTCGCTCTCCAGACAAACTCCCACGACGAAAACGAGAAGAGCCAAGGCCATGAAACCTGCAAACGGAGGGCCGAAGGTCGAGGCGACAACCGCGATGGGCGTGCAAATAGTGGCCGCCGTGAGCCTCGCGATCCGGAAGGTGGATAGAAACATCACGCACCACACCGGCAACAGAAGCATGGTTCCGTCATAGGTGTAAACATGGGGCCCGATCAGCAGCGAACCGGCAGTAGCCAGGGTGAATGTCATCCAGAGGGGGCCGGTACGGCGGCAGCACCACAACACCAACCCCATCACCAGCACTGTCAGAATGATCAGTAATGGCCGGGACGAAATGCCTGCGTTCAGGAGGATGGCATTGATATCTATGTTTTTCTCCGGCGAGTAATAACGGTTGAGATGCAGGATGAACCCGGCATAGCCCCACAACCCGCTCCAGCCGACAATCGCCAGCGAGAGCAAGCCCTGTCCCAGACCGCAAACTACAAAGCCCGCGAGCATGCGCCAGTGTCTCTGGACCAGGAGCACCAGCGGCCACAGTAGGAAGAGGTGGAATTTCATCAATCCAAGCCCCAGAACCAGGCCGCAGAGGAACATTCTCTTCTTTTCACCCAGCATCAACGCACCGCACAGCACGGCGAGAAACAGGGCGCCATCCTGACCGTGTATGATGCCCAGCGGACCCGCGAAGAAAAGCGCTCCCCAGACGGCCGCCTCCGGACCGAAACGCCTCCAGGCCCACACCCCGCAGCCGATGAGAACCGCGGATTGAGCAGACATCCAGAACCAGAAGGCCACGGGGAAGGGCATTAGCGCCAATGGCGACACGAGGATGGCGTAGACTGGCGGTCTGACGAAGGGCCACAGATCGTGCCGCTCCGGGACGAACCTCTGCTCCCGCGCGAGTTGGCCGGCTTCCGTGTAAATGCGATGCCAGTCCCCATTGAGGGCGAACGATGCGCCCGTGTAAAGATTCAGGAAGTCCGTACTGCGGGCGTGCGGGGCCAGCCGGTACCCGGACGCCATCCAAAACGCCATCAGTCCGAGTGTCAGCAGAAAAGCCTGGCGAGGTCCGGTGGCGCGCGTTTGCACATCGTTTGGCGCCATCTAAAAGCTCTTAGCCGGGCCCGTCAAGCTCGCCGCCTGGTCCCCTCGGACGAAAATCACCGCCAGTTCGTCCCCGTACACCTGCTTCCATCCCGGCAGAAAAGGGAGCACCTGGGTCATGGGAGTGCCCTTCCGCAGCAGGCAATAGTTGATGCCGTAACGATTCAGCAAAAGCGTCGGATTCTCCTGGATCATTGCCCATCGGGCCATCTCCTCGAAGACGCCGTTCCAGTCGTAAACGTCGGACCGGCCGTCAATGAAGACCTTCTGCTCCGGCAACGCCCAGATCAAGTAAAAGCCAAACTCGTATTCGTTCAGCATGGGTCCCCGGAGACCCGCATGGCGGATAAATTCGACCGCGTGCACCGGGCTTGTGCTTACCACCTGCTTCTCCAATTGCGCGCGGGTGGGAAAGACGGAGTACATGATGGCGAACGAAGCCAGCATCAGGACCGCGTTTGCGATGCGATGGTCGCGGCGGGGATCGTAGCGCTCCCAGGCGCCGGAGAGCAGGCGGGAGACGACCGGTGCGGCCAGAATGCCCAAGACGAACACCATACGTTGATGCCGCATGGCCATGCCGAACCCTAAGGCCAAGAGTATCAATTCCTCGAGCCGGAACTCGCCCTTGCGGATCAACGCCATCGCATAAATCAGGCCGGCTATCGCCAACAACCCCATGGCGCGGCCGTCGGTGAGATCCAACGGTTTCCACTCATTTACATATGACATGCCATGCGATTGGTTGAAGAAGAATACAAACGGGTATGTCACCAGCCGGATGCCCAGCGGGTTCACCAGCAGCGCGCCGGCGCAACAGACGGTAGTCACACCAAGCCAGCGGCGGTCGCGCGACGGCCAGCGGCGGCAAACCAAAGAGCCCAGCGACAGATCGAAGTACGAGCAGCACCAGTACACGCCGAGCACCAGCAGCCCCACTACAAAGGAGCCATGGCAGTTCACCCAAATCGCGAAGAGCGGAGGAAGCGCGATCAGCCAGCGGCGGTCCCGGGTACGCGCCAGGTGGATCAGTATCAGCTCCAGCACCAGGCACAGATGGCCGATCAGCAGGGGGCGAATGGCCAGACTGACCGTCGCGAGGAACCACCCGGTGAGGGCGCCGATCAGCGACACTTTGGCATTTCCGGAGTAGATCGAGCACAACACGTACAGCATGATGAACAAAAGGCTCGGGACCGCGCAGAGCCAAAGCATCAGGCCCGTGTATCCACCGAGTTTCCAGGCGCCATAGATAATCGACTGCGCCAGCCACTCGTGGGCAATCCAGGCGTGGCCGTGGGTAGTGAAGGCGAATGGATCGAGCCGCGGAATCGAGTGCGTTTGCCACACGATCTCGCCGATCTTCAGGTGCCACCAGAGATCGGGATCGTTAAAACGGGCCTTAACGGTCAGCACCGTCAGTGTGGCCAGCAGGGTGGAAAGCAGTACGGGAAATGAGAACGCCCGGCGCAAAAGAAGCTGCAGGCCGGATGGCTGCGTTTCAGCAATACTTTTGAGGCGAGGTTCTGGCCCTGCCAGTGACGACGCCGATGCTCCGGACGGCATATTGATTTTCAGTCGCGGTGCAATTCATGGACCAACAACGGCTTGGTCTTAATAACGAATGCAGTGTGAACAGTTGTAGACACTTGGGTCGGAGGGCAAATACGACAGTTGACAGTTTGAGCCAAGCGCGCGGCGCGTGTGCGGAGGGCATTTACGCCTGCTTGGCCTTTGGCTGGCCGATTGCACTTGGATGCCCGACCGAAGCGACCGGCGCCGGATGCATGCACCTGAACGTGGCAATTGATGAAGCCCCGCTGCTGATCCTGGATGCCGCGATTGCTCTACTCGGTCTGCTCTTAGCGTTTGCGTTACCAAATCTCGGCCTGAAATTCTGCGTGCCAGTGGAGCGGTGGGCGGGACGCCTGGCACGCAGGCGGGAGCTTGCCGTTCTCCTCGTTGGCATTTCGGCGCCGTTGATCCGGCTGGCGATGTTGCCGATTGCTCCCATCCCGCAGCCCGCGATCCACGATGAATTCAGCTACTTGCTCGCGGCGGAAACATTCGCTTCCCACAGGCTAACCAATCCGACCCCTCCGTTGTGGATCCACTTCGAAACCTTCCATGAAGATTTTCTGCCGACTTACATGTCCATGTACCCTCCCGCGCAAGGCCTGGTGTTGGCAGCCGGCACAACGTTGTTCCGGCATCCCTGGTTTGGGGTCTGTCTCAGCGTGGGCGCCATGTGTGGCGCCATCTGTTGGATGCTGCAAGGCTGGTTTCCACCCGGATGGGCGCTCTATGGAAGTGTGCTGGCGCTTCTGCGGCTGGGCGTCTTCACTTACTGGATGAACAGCTATTGGGGTGGGGCCGTGGCGGCCACTGGCGGCGCACTCGTCTTAGGCGCCCTGCCGCGAATCATGCGGCGAGTGCGTGTGCGGACGGCCCTGATCCTGGGGCTGGGCGTTGCCATCCTCGCCAACAGCCGCCCGTTCGAGGGCTTTGTGCTCAGTCTGGCCGTGGCGGGAGCGTTACTGCTCTGGGCGTTCGGTAAAAAGCATCCGCCCACACGGACCGTGTGGAGGCACCTGGCGCTTCCGCTTCTGGTTGTGCTGGTGGCCACGGCTGCCGCCATGGGCTATTACAACTGGCGCGTTTTCGGCAATCCGGCAACGCTGCCATATCAAATCAACCGGGCCACCTACGCGGTCGCGCCGGTTTTCCTCTGGCAGTCGCCGCGGCCCGAGCCGGTATACCACCACAAGGTCCTGCGGGATTTCTATGTCAAATTCGAGCTCCCGGTGTTCCAAAAGGCGCGGACAGTTTCTGGTTTTTTCCATATACTCGGCACAAGGATTCTGATCGTGCTTTTTTTCTTCTTAGGCCCGGCGCTGATGCTGCCACTGACCACGCTGCCTTGCATCCTGCGCGACCGCCGCAGGCGGTTTCTCATCGTGGCAAGCGCCATCTTTCTTGCAGGAATGCTCGCCAGCGCCTTTATTCAGGTTCATTATCTGGCGCCGGCGACCGCTCTAATATTCGCGATCGTGGTCCAAACCGCCAGGCGTCTGCGGGTTTGGCGCCCGGGAGGCCAGCCGGTGGGCGCCTTTCTGGTGCGCGCACTTCCTTGTATGTGCCTCGCTCTGTTCCTGGCGCAGTTGGGCTGGAAGGCAGCCAGCCCTACGACAGATCTGCCCAGAACCCAGGTGCAACATTTTTTGGAGGGCCAGCCTGACCGCCAATTGGCAATTGTAAGGTATGGGGCCGGGCACGATACCAGAAACGAATGGGTGTACAACGCGGCCGATATCGACGCCTCCCGGGTGATCTGGGCCCGCGATATGAGCGCCGCGGACAATCGGGAATTGCTCGACTATTACAAAGACCGGCAAGTCTGGCTGGTGGAGCCGGACCAGATTCCACCCAGGGTGTCGCGTTATAGGGACATCGAGTCGCCCGACCGGCCCACGGTAACCGCGGCGCGGACTTCCGAGGGAAAATCGGCTAACCCTCGAAGACTTGTGTTGTCATCACCAACAGTGTTAAGCCGATAAGTAGAACGAAAGGAGTAATTTGTGTCTCTGTGGTGCAACCTGTTAGTACTGACGGCCCTGCCTGGTCTGGCAGCCGCCGCCGATCCCGCGATGATGAACCTGGTCATGCCGGACGCCAGCACGGTAATGGAGGTCAATATCGCCAGGATTATGGCGTCGCCCATCGGATCGGCTGTGGGGGAGGCGTTTCACCAGGGGATCGCGACGGGATTAAAGGGCGATCTGGCGAAAGTCCCGCCGCAGTTCCAGGACCAGATTGCCGCGCTCAGCAACATCGACTGGAGCAAAGAGGTGGGGGATATCGTGGTCGCCCGCGGGCCAGGAAAGCAGCCCCCAACGCTGCTTATTGTTCATACCTCACTTAAACCGGAACGCATGCAAGCGCTCAAGGCATTCAACGGCGATGCCACGGAATATGAGGGAGTGCCCATACTGGCCTCCTCCAAGCCCGAAAGCGGGGCCATCGCGTTTCTGGATAATTCCATCGTGGTGATCGGACAAATGGCCGATGTAAAGTCCGCCATTGATCGCCGCAGCCGGCATACACCGTTGCCGGCGGCTCTGGCAGCCCAGGTTGCGAAGTACAGCCGGGATGACATATGGCTGGCATCGACGGAGATCCGGACGGGGCCATTGCCTAGTCCTGCGGCCGCTAAATCCGCAGCGGGCGCGAAACTGGTCGAGTTTTTCGAGAAAGTGGCCGGGCTGAATGGCGGGTTGCGCTTGAGCCCGGACTTCGACCTTTCGGCCGACTTGGAGGCGCGCACGGAAAAAGCGGCCGCCGAAGTGGCCGAAGGGCTGCGCATGGTCACGGGTATGGTACAGTCCCAGGCGCAGAACACGGGAAAGGGTGGGCGCGGCTTGGAAGGTCTGAAATGGCAGCGGAACGGGAAACACATTTTGCTGTCGCTGCACGTGCCGGAAGAGCAGGTACGCGCGGGGCTGCAGCAGATGCGCGCCGCCCAGGCGAGCCAGATGGCGATAGCGCCGTGGCCGGCGCCTTCGAAAGGCTTGCCGCCACCGCCCCCGGGCACGATACGCGTGGAGTCTTCCGAGGGGACCGTGCTGATTCCGCTGGACAAACAGCAATAAAAACTACTTGTAAGCTTCGGGACTTTCGGTACAGCCAGTACCGTCCAAGAGCCGCTTGATGGCGGGGCCGGCAAGCATTAGAATTACGTGATGGATTCGCGCGCCGCGGCCGGAAATCGATACAAGCTGCGGGTGTGCGCGGGCACGGCCGCCGGCCAGGGAACTTATGGCTATGGCATCAACACGTCGGGGGAGGTAACTGGAAGTTACATCGACTCGACGAGTACGATTCACGGCTTCGTACGGTCCGCCACCGGGACGATCACTAGTTTCGACGCGCCGGGAGCCGATGGAACTTATGGCTACGGCATCAATGCCTCCGGGACTATCGCGGGGAATTCCTGGCTGGCGGGCCAAGGAGCTTCCGGCATGGTGCGCAGTGCCAGTGGCACGTTCACCGCCTTCAATGCTCCGGGCGCAGGCACAGCCAACAGTCAGGGAACCGTCGGCTGGGCCATCACCGCGTCGGGGCTTATCACCGGCTGGTACCTCGATACGAACACCGTGTACCACGGTTTCTTGCGCACAGCCAGTGGCGCTCTCAGCACCTTCAGCGCTCCAGGCGCAGGCACGGCCGCCGATCAAGGAACTAACCCTTTGGGCATTAACGGCGCGGCCGATATCGCGGGATACTACGTCGACTTGGGCAATGTGTTTCACGGCTTCCTGCGTACGCTGTTAGATCAGCACGCGACTCATTGCAACGGTTGCCGCGTGAAGCATCGCTAACGTTGCTTCAAGAGCCCTTCGAGCAGCGTTGCGGCGGCGGGCGGCCCTTCGTAGCGCGCAAAGGCCGCGGCCATGCGCCGTGCATTTTGCCGGTAGGAGGGCGTGCGCATGACTCGATCCACCATGGCGCGGAGCCGTTTTGGAGTGCACTGTCTGGGAGACAGCCGCAGACCGGCGCCCGTCTCTACCACCCGGCGGGCGATGTCTGGTTTGTCCCACTCCGTGGGCACAATAATCAACGGCACGCCCGCCTTTAACGTCGATTGCACCGTTGCCGAGCCGCCGGTAGTAACCATCACCTCCAGGCGCGGCAACAATTCGGTGTGTGACACCCAGCGCACTAAGTGTATGTTGGGAGCGATGGGGCCCAGGTTCAACTCGGCGGGTTCGCGGGTCCCGCCCGTGGAGACGATCACCTGCATGGGCAGGTTTGCCAGACCCTCGACTGCGGCTTTCAGCAGGAAAGGCTCGTCCACGTGCAGAGTGCCTTCGCAAACGTGCACCCATGGTTGATCGCGCGGCAACTTCTCCAACCAGCCCGAAGACGTCTCATGGCGCGGCGTATCCCACAGGCAAGCCCCCACGTAATGCACGGACGGCGGCAAATCCCGGCGCTCGAAGTCGAACTCGGCCGTGCCCATCACCGCGTAGAGGGGCACCGTACCGGTGAATTCAAGAACGGACGTCGTCAACGGCGGCAAGCCATAGCGATGCCGTATCTCGTCGGCCGCGCGACGGAAGCGCCGCCTCACCGGGCTGGCGGCCATGTAGACCAAGCGCGAGAGCAAACGCGTATACCAGTTTCGCGGACGCGGCAGGTCCATCATGAATGGCGGCGCGTCGGGGCCCGGAATCATGCAGGAGTAATAACACAGAATAGCTACAGGTAAGTTGTGTCTCTCGCGGATGACCAGTGGCGGGCCCAGCATGTACGCGTCGCTCGCTACTACGTCCGGCGCCCAGTCCGCGATAATGCCGTCGAGGTCGTCGACCTGTTGCGGGACGGTCGATAGCAGGAATGTCTGCAACGTGTTGGTTAACTCCAGGAACCCTCTCCAACTCATGGCTCTGGCACGATCCGGCGAGAACATGAAGCGGTACAGGGCATCTTCGTCCAGCTTGCGAAAGGGGAAGTGCCGGAAGCCTTGGTCCTGGACGATGTGCGCCGCCCGCGGACCGGTATAAAACGCGCATTCATGCCCGCGCTCACGCAGTACCTTGGCAATGGCTAGCGGCTGGAAGACATGGCCCAGAAAGGGCCAGCACGGAATCAGGAACTTAGCCATCCGTCTCTCGCGTCGCGGACTGGCTGCGGTTACTCACCAGATTCGGATTCTACGCCTGCCGGAACCACCGGCTTCTGCCCGGTGCGATGAGACGAGGCCATCGCTCTTAGCGCCTCGCGGCCGCTGGAAAAAGTCGAGGCGTCCTGCATGTCGGTTATTTCGCCGAATCTTTCGGCGATCTGCTCGGCCGTAATGTCGTCGGGCTCAAAACCGTAGCCGCGGCTCTGAAATACCTCGGCTTTCGCGTAGTGACCGGCCCCCGCCACGATCACGTCGCCGGACGTCACGCACAATTCGCTGCATAAGTACGCGACCATGGCGGCCACGGAGTGAGGACTGAAAGCCTGCCGCATGCCATTGGCGAATATCCACTGCGTCTGACGGGTCACGGCCAATGGGGCGATCGTGTTGATACAGACATTCGCCGCGGCGCTCTCGATTCTCAGCGACTTCATCAACCCCACGATAGCCAGCTTGGCTGAGCTGTAACCTGTTTGGCCGTGACACCCGTAGAGACCGGAAGTGGAGGTGGTCAGCACGATACGTCCATAGCCTTTTTTCATCATCTGCGGCAGCGCGGCCTTCACCACATAAGTGCTTCCCAGCAGGTGGACCCGTAGTACGAACTCGAAGTCGTCGAGCGGCATCCGTAGAAAGCTGCGGTCCCTCAACACGCCGGCATTACAGACCACGATATCCACAGCACCAAAGTGTTGGGTAGTCTGAGCTACTAAGTTGGCTGCTCCATCGCGGCTCGATACGTCGTCCACCGAGGCGATGGCCTTTCCTCCGTTGTTGATAATCTCCTCGACGACTGCCTGGGCGGGCCTGTCGGAGCCGCCCGTACCATCCGTCGCGACGCCGGTGTCATTGACTACCACGTTGGCGCCTAGAGCCGCAAGGTGCAATGCATAGCTTCGTCCCAGTCCGCTGCCTGCCCCGGTGATGACCGCGGTCTTTCCTTCGAATCGGATACTCATTAGCTGTCCGCTCCCGCAGGCGGCCCAAAATAGCTCCGTGTCACTCGAAGGCTCCCGTCAGCGTATCGGATTGCAGGAAGCGCATGATATCGGGCAGTGCTTCCAGCATGGCTTCCTGGAAGCGGGATAAGTACTGCAGGGCCTTGTCCAGGCTATCGACTGTGTAGTCAAGCACCTCCCGCTCCACATTCAAGGGCGGTTGCAGGCGCAAAACATTTGGGTTGTGCAGCGTATTGGCGGTTATGATACTGTGCTCCCGCGACAGGCGCCGGATGAGCAGCCCTACGAACAACTGCTGGGCGTCGCCTTGCGCGCTGGCCGGGACGGCCATTCCGACCGAGCCTGGCCCCACCTTGCCCGAAGAGAATTCCAGTCCGACCATCATGCCCCGCCCTCTTACCGCCGAAATCAGAGGCTGCCGGCTCTGTAGATCCTGTAACCGCCGCAACAGATAGTTACCCGAATCCTCCGCCTGCCCGGCCAGGTTTTCCTCCACCATGAGTTCGAGCGCCGCGATACCCACGGCACAAGCCCGGGCATTACCGCTGTAAGTCGCGAAGTGGAACGGAGAGCTGGATGTATCCGCGTGCGCGGCGCGCCATAAGTCGTCGGTTGTCAGCAGTGCGCTCAGAGGCATAAGTCCGGCCCCTAAACCCTTACCCAGAAGCAGGCAATCCGGCACTACGGATTCGTGCTGGCAAGCCACAAATCGTCCGGTGCGGCCCACCCCGGTCTGGATCTCATCGAACACCAGCAGAGTTCCATACTTCGAACAAAGTGCCCGCACATCGGCCAGATAGCCGGGTGGCGGTACGATCATACCAGCCTCGCCTTGAATGGGCTCCACAATGTACGCGGCTACGGCCTTGTCCGCTAACGCGCGCTCCAGAGCCTCCGTATCGCCGAAGCGCACAATCCGCCCGCCCGGCACGAGCGGTTCGAAAGGCTGTCTGTAATCGGCGCGGTCCGTCAATGACAGGGCTCCAATGCTGCGGCCGTGAAAGGCGGCTTGACAGGCGACGATTCCAGGCCGCCCCGTTACCGCCCGCGCCATTTTAATGGCCGCGTCAATGGCTTCCGTACCTGAGTTGCCCAGGTAAGCGCGCGTCAAATTCCCGGGCAGCATCACACTTAGGTTATGTGCCAGTATCCCCGCCAGGGTGTTGGGTCCCTCGGCTAGATTTGGCATCTCGGCGACCCGGTCCATGGCAGCCAGCAGACGGGGATGGTTATAACCGAAATTCTGCGATCCCGCGTAACCGAACAGGTCGATGTAGCGGCGGCCCGTTCGATCCCACACGTAGGCTCCGGACGCGCGCACTTGGGGCACGGCTAAGCCCGCGAATTCCAACAGCTTTATGATTCGGGGGTTAAGGTGTTGTACTTCATAGCGGATGGACTCCTGCGGATCCATCCGCAGGGCTTCTTCAAGACCGATTACAGTAGTGCCTATCGCGGTCGCCTGTTGCATGGTGATTCCCCTCTTTGTGCACCTGAAGTGTGTCGAACGACAGCAATCATCCCGGCTAGTTGCGCGAAGCCATTATACGTGAAAGGACCCATCCGCGCAACCGATTTTCGCGCGCGCCGGCTTTCAAGACGAGCGGAACGTCCCGCGAAAGGGCGAACTCGCGGGAAAGACGTTGTCCCGCCGGCTCTGGCGCGGAATGCGCTGGTACTCTAGTACCCGATTCCGCCGCGGCTGTGGACACTCGGAACGGTGAAATGGTAAGGTAATACGATTTAGAAACGTCTTGTGATAGGACGTAGAGTGTGCGAGAGGCTTTGTGCCCGCATCCGCCTAATGAGGAGGGTTCCATGTCAGTGTGTGCCGTTTTCCGCGGTCTTCGATCCGTTGTGTCAGTCGTTGTTCCAGCGCTGGCGCTAACGCTAGCGGCTCAAGCGTCGACTCCGCCGTCCGCTCCGCCACTTACTACCGATCCGGTTTTCCCCAACCTGTTTTATGGCGCGATTCCTTCCGGCGGGGCAAATGCGCCGGTAATCGTGTTCGTGCACGGGCTCAGCGGCAGTTTCATCGATTGGATTGAAGTTAATAACTGCCCGTCATCGGTCCCCGGCTGTAAGGGGTCGAATAACGACATGTACGACCTTGCCTACCAGGGCGGATTCCGCACGGTCTTTTTGAGCATGAGTGCGGACAATTCAAACAACAACCTGCCTATCCAGACCAATGGGGCCATGCTGGAGACTTTGTTTCCGGCGATCCTCAGTCACTATGGCGTAAGCAAGGTCTATTTCGTTTGCCACTCCAAGGGAGGCTTGGACCTGCAAGATGCTATCGCCAATCCGGAGTGGATCGGAATGGCCACCGCGGTGATCGACCTCGGAACGCCGAACCAGGGAGATGCGCTGGCGGATTGGTGCTTCAGCCCGGCCGGTATCGCGGCCTGCGCCGCCGTGGGTTTGCTCAACCCCGGCGTGCAATCGCTGGAAATCGCCAACGTTCTGGAACTGCGGGCCCAGTGGGATCCCATCTTCCAGAACGCCAGAATTCCTTTCTACACCGTGTCGGGCAACACGTGGGCGTGCCCTGGCGGTCCAGGGACCTGCCCCACCGGGCTCACCGGTCCAATACTAGTGACCATCACGGAGCCGCCGCCCACCAGTCAAGGCCAGTGTGGCACTCCCCCAAACTTTTATCTGTGCAACGACGGATTGGTGACGTATCCCGAGACACTGTTGCCTCCCACCTATGCCATGGAGCTGGGCATCCTCCACACCAATCACTACTTATTGCGCATGGGTTATGAATCGTATATCTTCGTCAATGCGCGCGTGCGGGAACTGATGAATGAGCAGCCCGGTTTCACCCAGGTGAATGTAGGGGGCTTTGGCGACATCCACAACACCTGGGCCTGGTCGATGGCCTGGTTCAAGAATATGCTTTATGTGGGGACCGGCCGCGAGCCGTACTGTGTGACCGCCGCTACATCCTATATCCAGATTGGGGCTTCGGGCCTTTATCCGCCAACGGAGGGCGATTGCACGCTGGATTTCCACGACTTGCCGTTGCAGGCCGAAATCTGGCAATACAACCCGGCAACCAATATCTGGACCATGGTGTTCCAGTCCGAGAACTCCCTGAGCACCGTCGATAATACGGGCAAGACCGTATCGACGGCCCGGGACATCGGTTTCCGCGGTTTGACCATCGTCAACGAGCCGGGCGGCGTGCAAGCTTTATACGCCGGCGGTGTGACCTCCGGAGAAATGTTCGAGTGCCTGCCTCCTCTCTTCACGACTAACTGCACACCGCAAGGCTCGTGGCCGCCCCCGCGCATCCTGCGCAGCGTCGATGGCGTGACCTGGGCGCCAGTTCCTCAGAACGGGACCCTGACCACAGTAAACGGCAGCAGTGTCTGGACGCCGGCACAGTGCGGCGGCTCGCCCTGCTTCCTGGGCTCTCTTACGGCCAACGGCACCTACACCGTGCCGTCGTTTCCCAACTACAGCATCCGCTCGGCGGCCCAGCTCTGCAGCAATCCCGCGCCAGGCTGCACCGAGGACGGTGTCCTCTTCCTGCAGGTAGGGGATTTTCCGGGTGTGGGACGGGTCATCTCATCCTTGCCGGGAGTCAATCCAGCGCTGGGCGATAACTGTCCTCAGGCGACCTGTTACACGTGGGCCAGTCCGCCGACAGACACGCTACCGGTTTGGATTCTGGATAACTTCAACAATCTCATGTATGCCGGAACAGGCAGCCCTTCACCCTCCGGTGTTCCGTCGCAGTATGGTGTCTGGTCCACCAATGGCGCCGGCAGCCCGCCCTATACCTGGAACCCGGTCATCATCGATGGCGCCTACGCAGAACACCTGATCGCGGACTTCGCGATGAGTATGGAAATATTTTCGGACAACACCTACTGCCCCGGAATCGGCTGCCTGTATGTGGGTACCGACCGGCCCAACGAGATGGTGCGCATTCATCCGGACTTGACCGGCCAAGTACCCGGCCTGGACCCGAACGGGGATAGTTGGGATCTCATCGTGGGCAATCCGCGGAGCGTTCCGCAAGGACAGCCGGGAGCCGGAACATATGTTCCGCCGTTGAGCGGAATTGGACAGTACTTCGATAACGGCTATACCGGACACTTCTGGAGGATGGGAGTTGGCGGACAGGGATTGGTTATGGGCACTTGGGACCAGAGCACCGATAACTTAGTCAACCCGACGATTGGTCCACTCTGGTCGCAGGAATACGGCACGGATGTCTGGCGAAGTCCGGACGGGATCAACTGGACATTTGTCAGCAAGGTCGGTTTAGGCGACGGTAATAACACCGGAAGCCGCAGCTTCGCTTCCACGCCATATGGGTTGTTCATGGGCACGGCGCGAAACTATGGCGGGACCGAAGTATTTAACGTAGACAACAGTATTATCGATTTCAACCGCGACGGCGTAATCGACCAGAAGGATGTGAATATGACGATCGCCAGGTTGAACACCAAGGCCAAAGTCAAGGATCCGATGGATATCGACCAAGACGGCATGATCACCCAAGCCGATGTGGATTTGCTGAAGACCCAATGTACGTATCCGCAATGCGCGTCGCCCAAGGTCAAGCCGGCGACCTCTACCCTGACGCCGCCGCTGGTGCACTCCGTACCGGTCGCGGAGTGCGGCGCCAGCACAGTGTGCATAACCTGGGGCGCCGTGTCCGGAGCATCAGAGTATCTGGTGTACCGGATCACCGTCTCACCAAGCGAGAACGTCCCACCCCCGGCGGGGCCGGCCGCGGACGCCTGCGGCAAGCCGAACCCGCCGACAATCTGTACGATGTTGCCGCAAGTGCCGTCTCCGGCCACCACCGCACTTTTCGGCTATCCGAGTGCGCCGGAGCTTTTAGGCAGCGTCACAAATCTGTCGTATGGGCCGGTGCCCGCTCCAAACTATTTGCAGACGCTCTATTTTGTAGTGGCGGAGGATAGTGTCGGCAACTTATCGAGTCCTTCCAACGTGGTGGGAGGCCCCACGCTCGCGTTACAGTAGTCGCATAGTGGGGCAGGCCCTTGGCCGGGGGACCCTCTGGGTCGGGTCCTCTGGACCCGCTTGTCGCAAGAAGAGAAGATGGCGGCCTGGGAGGCCGCCGCAGGCCGAGGGCCTGCCCCACTATAAAAGTAAGTGACAAAGCCTACGAGTAAGCGCCCGTGGAACGGCGCTGGTAAGCCAGAGTCTCCAGGATCGATTCGGCGGACTGTTCGCCTTGCGGCGGTAGAGACAGCTTGGGGCTGAGCTTGCGAAGGATCTCGTCGGCCATACGCGCCCGAACATCCGCGGCCAAGTCGGAGCGCCGGTTAAGGAAGGTATCCATCAGGACAAGGTCGTCCACTGAAAGCGAAGACACGCCGATGACTGGGCTGGACGGCGCCGCCGGCGTTTCACTTGCCTGCCAGACGGGTTTGATCTCTGCCAGCGATCCCTCCCGGATCACGATGGAGCCCGCCAGGAAGTCGCCCAATCTCCGGTTCTGGGCATTGCAGAGCGCCACCACGATTCCCACCGCGTAGAGTGCGGGCAACTGATCCACGATGCGCAAAAGGTTGCGGCCGATCGTCTCCGGCGGCGTCAGCGGACGCCCGGAGTCTTTGACGACGCGGATGCCGACCATCCGTTTGCCCGGTGTTTGGCCGTTCCACAGGATTTCAAACACCGCGAAATAGGCGAAAGTCAGCAGGAAAAGGCCGGCCACAAGAAGTGCGCCAATCCAGGTTGCCTGTGCCCGCAGCGCCGTGAACGCGCCGGCCACCGCTAGAATGATGAATAAAACGATGGCCACGCCGGCCTGGATCGAGGTATCGATCGACATTGCCAGGAATCGGCTGCCGATGCCGGCGACCGTGAAATCGAGCGTCATCTGCTCGGGGGTTTCAATCGTATGCCGGTCGGCGCTAAACTCGGGTGAAGGCTGATCGGGAACCATGGTTTCGATCCTTTGGGTGCAAAAACGAAAGGCTTACTGGGAGCGCCTGGAACATTTGCTGCAGCGCTCGCAAGGCGGCCTCGGAAAATTGAATCACCAGGAACTGCGCGAACTAGGCCTCCTCTATCGCCAGATTGCCGCGGATCTTTCTGTCGTTCAAGAAGACGAATCCAGCGCTCATTTAGCAGCATACCTGAATCAACTGCTGGCGCGAAGCCATAATCTGATCTATCTGGGTCAACGGCCCAAGGCGGGCGGCATCGTAGCCTTCTATCGCGACACCTATCCGCGGATATTCCGGGAGACGCTGGCCACCACCGCACTCGCTACATTTTTCTTCGTGGCAGCGGCTGTGGCGGGGTGGGCGGTCACTTGGCACGATCCGGGCTTCGCCCGCCGGCTGCTGGGCCCGCAGATGATGGATACCATCGACCGCCACGAGATGTGGACGCACTCCATTGTCAGCATCAAACCGCTGGCCGCCTCGGCGATTACGACGAACAATCTGACCGTGGCATTTACTGTGTTCGCCCTGGGAATCACGGTGGCTGGGACCATTTGGATGACCGTGCTGAATGGATTGCTGCTCGGCGTGGTGGGCGCCGCCACGTGGCGGGCTGGGATGGCGCTGTCCCTTTGGAGTTTCGTGGCGCCGCACGGCGTGTTGGAACTGCCCGCCATCTGCATTGCGGCGGGCGCCGGCTTGGAAATCGCGCGCGGCCTGTTGTTTCCCGGGCTATTGCCGCGGCGCGAATCGCTCGCCCAAGCCGGAGGGCGGGCATCCCGTCTGCTGCTCGGAACCATTCCGATGTTGCTGATCGCGGGGACTATTGAAGGATTCTTCTCGCCGACCGACGCTCCCGTGGCGATGAAGTTCTTGCTGGCGGGATTGTTGTTCGTGGTGCTGATAGTGTATTTGTTTCGTGGCAAACGGCGAGCTACGCTCGCATGAGTGCCACATTGGCATAAATAGTGGGGCAGGCCCTTGGCCTGCAGCGGCGTCCCACGCCGCCATCTTCGCTTCTGCAAGAGCTTAATTTTCTTGCGACAAGCGGGTCCACGGGACCCGCGCAGGCCGAGGGCCTGCCCCACATTAAATCAAACTCCGTTCTTTTATGTCCAGATACTGATTTACCAGCGCAGCCGCGAGCGCCCCAGGCGCCAGGTCGATGGCCAGCACGCCGCGCTGGCGCAGCCCGCGCAGCAGCAATTCGCGCCGCTCCACTACTTCCAGCGCGGCCGCGTGCCGGAACATTTCTGCCTCGCTTTGCGGCGTGGCGCGCGCCAGCGCCACCAGGTCCGGCTGGCTCATGACCGCAAACACCACCACGTGGCGGCGCGTCATCTGGGTGGCGTATTCGATCACTTCAGGAGTCATGGGCGTCTCCGCCACATCCGTGATCCAGACCACCAGCGACCGGCGGGTCTGCGCGCGCAGCAGAGTGCGTGCGGCCAGCGCATGGTTGGCTTCGGCGGCTTCCACATGCACCAGCGCCAGCGAGTCGAGCAACGCCCGGATATGCAGCGGGCCGCGGCCCGCGCCTACGGACTGCTGAATGGCGCGGCCGTAAGCCAGCAGCCCGACCCGGTCCCCGGATTGCGAGGCCACCTGCGCCAGCGCCAGCGCCGCATCCACCGCATAATCCAACTTGGCGGCCCGCAGAACTCGGTGGGCGTCGCGCACCTCGGCGCGCAGCAAGCGCCCGGCGTCCACCACGATCCAAACTGTTTGGCTGCGTTCCGCTTGATACAGGCGCGTGGTCAATTGATGGCGGCGCGCCGTGGCGGGCCAGCAGATGTCGCGCATCTCATCGCCCTGGCGATACTCGCGCAGCGTTTCGAATTCGCGCCCGGCGCCTCGCTGGCGGCGGCGCCGCTTCTCCATTTCGACTTGCCGGCTGCGAATCAGATAAAGGGCGTGGTGCCTGGCCTGCTCCAGGTCCGGCAGCACGCGCACCGATTGCGAGAGATCGGCCATCGCCCACCGCTCCGCGACGCCTAGCGACGATTGATAACGAGCAAAAATTCCGCCAGTCCGAATATCGCCGCGGCTGCGCGGCAGGATACTGTACTCGCCCGCTCCAAGTTCGCCGGCTGGAACAGCGATCTCGATAGCCGCGGGCTGGTCGCGGAGAGCCGTGGGCAGCGCATCCGTGATTCTCGCCAGAATCGCGATACGTCCGCCGTTCCGCAGTTCGATGCGCACGGAAGCGCTGTGCGCGAGCGAGAGGTGTGCGTTCCATATGCGGCGCGCCTCCAGTTGCGAAGGCGCAGGCAGCCGCAGCAGATCGATCAGCCACAACCCCAGCGCGAAGGCATCCCACAGAAACATCGCGGCGATCAGGCGCGGCGACCACCACGCGGGCACGATCCAGATTAAACCCAGCAGCAGCGCTACGAAGAAACGCGCTCCAAAGCCGAACCGCAGACGGCCGCGCGGTGCGAGGCGGCCCTGGACAGTGGGCGGGACCAGCGAGCCGATCAACATGGCGTCACTTGGGGACCTCCACGGCGGCCAGCAATTGCTCGATCACCTGGTCCGGCGTGAGCCCTTCCAGATCCGCCTCGGGCTTCAGCAGGATGCGATGCCGCAGAACCGGCAGCGCCGCCGCCTTCACGTCATCGGGAAGCAGGTAGTCGCGCCCATCCATGCCGGCCAGCGTACGGGCCACCTGGAACAGCCCGATGGCGCCGCGCGGGCTGGCGCCCAGCGAGATGGCGGGCCAATCCCGCGTACGCCGCACCAAATTGACTAAGTAAGTGAATAACGCCGGCTCTACTTTAATGCTCTGTACTTCCTGGCGCGCGGCCGCTAACATCGCCAGGTCCATCGGCGCCAGCGGAATCTCATCGAAGCGGCGCGGGTCGAATCCCCGGCTATAACGGGACACGATCTCCATTTCTTCTTCCGCCGACGGATAGTTGATGCGAACCTTCAGCAGGAACCGGTCGAGCTGCGCCTCGGGCAGCGGATAAGTGCCCTCGAATTCCACCGGGTTCTGGGTGGCGAATACGGTGAAGTTTTCGGAAAGCGGATAGCGCGTGCCGTCGATAGTCACCTGGCGCTCTTCCATGGCTTCCAGCAGCGCCGCCTGCGTGCGAGGCGACGTGCGGTTGACCTCGTCCACCAGCAGCAGGTCGGTGAAAACAGGTCCCCGGTGCAACTGGAAGGTACTGGATGCCAGGTTGAAGACATTGGTTCCGGTGACATCCGCGGGCATCAGGTCGGCCGTGCACTGCACCCGCTGGAAGCCCAGCCCGCAGATGCGCGCCAGCGATTTCACGGCCAGCGTCTTGGCCAGCCCCGGCACTCCTTCGATCACCGCGTGGCCGCCGCAGACCAGCACCAGCAGCAGTTGATCGACGACGTCGCGTTGGCCGATTACGACCTTCTGTAGCTCCGTGCGGATGTGCGCGCTGAGAGCGGCAAGGTGTTCCATATTTAATTCTTCTCCTGCTGCAGGGGTCGTGGCAGCTTCAATTGCGCGCCGTAGGTGGCGAGTTTTTGCACCAGGGTGAGCGCCTGTTTGGGCGGCAAATCGCGGTTGCCCGCCAGCGCGGCGTCGCCCAACGTGCCCGCCAGATCGCCGCCCAGGCCGAGCCGCTCGCGGGCTGCCCGGGCGAGACCGGCGTCAGTTACCGCCGCAGGCAGCCCCAACCGCCTCGTCAGTTCCAGGCGAAGATGGCGGTACGAAACTGCCACCGCGATGGATTGAGCGCCGGCACGCTGGTAGAGCCCGCCCATGGTATCGACGAACTCCAGCGGGGAGAGTCGCGAATCCGCGGCGGGTACCACAATAGGCCCGCTGCGGCGTGCGAAGGTAAATAGTATACCCAGGAAGACCACCACGATCTGCAAAACGCCCCACGCCAAAGAAGTTCTCTCGAAGTAGCTCCAGAGTGAGCCGCGCTCGCCATGGAAATACTCGTCCCAGTAGATTACGCGAGGCTCCGCGGACCACGGCGTGACCGAGTTCAGAAGCAAGCTGAGATTACCGGCGCGCGCGATGCCCGCGTTGGTCAGCGGCGTGGCGCCCGCCCACCACAACACTTGGCCGGCGCCGATCCGCCACACCACCACGCCTGCGCCTTGCCCGTCCGAGTAGATGGCTAATTGCGATGGCCGCAGCTTGTCCCAATACGACTCCGGCCGGATATTCACCCGCTGCGCGTTGCGGGTTAGATAGCTCGGAAGGGTGGCGAAGAACTCCTTTCCCTCTGCGCTGTAGATCTCCGGCTTCAGATCGGCATCCGCAAAGAAAGCGGAAAGACTGGCCCCGCAGAACAAAACCCGACCGCCGTCTCGCACGAATTCCACGAGTGCGCGGCGCTCATGCGCCGTGGGCATCACGGTTGGCTCGGCGAGTATGAGCGTGACGTTGGCGGCATCGCTCGCCAGGCCCGCGGGAGGCTCCTCCCAGCGACGAACACTATACCCCAAGTCGAGCAGCAGCAGGTAAGCCGCGCGCGCACCGCCCGCGCCCGACGAGTAGGTCGAGGGGATCTCCACTTGCCGGGTACTTTCGGCCGGCGCAAACGCCACCGTGCCTACGACCAGCACGAAGGCGATCAGTCCCGCGCCCCAAAGCAGCTTGCGGTCGGCGGGGTTTATTCCACCTTGCATCCAAGCGCCTCCAACTGGGTGAGGGATTCGCGGAAATCCTCGGCACGAGCGGCCCGGCGCCCATACCAGAAGCGCTCCAATCCGGATGTCAAGGCGGCCAGCGGGTCCCGTACGGGCGGACCGGAGGTGAGGCGCAGGTATTCGCGAGGGGTGCGAGTAACATCCGCGGGCAAGGCTCCGGAATCCTGCAGGCGGCTGATGGCGGCCCAATAGGAGCTGTGAATCGCTTGTCGCCAATCGCCTGCTGCGGCGGCGTGGTGCGCCGCGGCGAGCCATTCCTGCCACGTGCGTACAACCATCCCCGAACGGGCGGGCCGCGGCAGCCCGGGAACCTCCCCGTTGCGGGTCCACCAACGGATCAGCCACACAGCCAGAATTCCAACGCAACCGGCGACCAGCAGCCAAAAGAGAAACTGGCTGGCAGTGGGATGTCCGGCGACGACTCCGAAAATCCGGCGGAGCAGTTCTTGCAACCAGGCGGCTACTCGCCGGCGCCAGAGCTCAAGGGGGCTGGGTGGGCCGGCTGCGGCAAACTCGGGGCGCGCCAGAATGCGATCGAGCTTGGCCCGCGCGCCACCGGCAGATGCGGGCGCCGCGGTTTCAAAACTCTCCAATTGTTGCGCGAGCAGGTCCAGCCAGGCCTGCGCCTGCTGAACGCGGGTATCGCGCTTGTCTCGCTGGTTCGCCTGCAGCAAGGTCCGCAGTGGTTCAGTTGAGATGGAGTATCGGCCTTGGGGGGTTTCCACCTCCCAGGCCGAAGGGAACGAGGGGAATTGCCGGTAGGCGCTGTGTCCTAATGACGTTTGCAGTCCGCGCAACTCCGCTGCCAGCGAGGCGGGACGATAGGGCGCTGACGGCTGTGCCCCGGCCGGCGCCTTCGAAACGGCAAGCACGGCCAGGCAGAAAAGAAGTCGCCGCATGCAATCAGGAAAGAATCGAAGGCGGGCCCGTTCTGGGAGCCGCCTGAGAATCGGGGTCCAGCATGATCTGCAAATCGAAGGCTTCCTTGCGGACGCGCAGATCGTAATAATACACCGACGTGGCGATCAGCAGGATAGGACCAATCAGGATCGATCCCAGGGACGCGCCTATTTGAGAGCAGGCCATCCAGATCCGCAGCATGGCGAAATCGGTGCGATTTAATGCGATCATCAAGGTGAATGGAGCGCTCAGGAGCATTTGGGCAGCCCACGACAAGACCACCGACAGCAACAGGATCAGGAACGACCGGACGGCGTTGTCCCGCGTTAAATCGAAGCTGCGCTCGAGCGATTCCCGCGCGCCGCGCTTTTCGATCATGGCGGCCGGGACACAGACGAGCAGGCGGCACGCCAGGTAAATGCCGGGAACGATAAACAGGATGAGGCCAACGCCAATCACCAGGCTGTTCAGGAAAACCACGCCGAATATGGAGCCAATCTCGTTCCATACCCGCCGGAGAGATTCGCCGATGGTTGTGGGGCGCCCCAGATAGAGTTCCGAGACGGCCAGCACGGTTCCGCCCTGCGACAGCAAATACGCGACAAGGCTGGCTACCAGGATCACCAGGCCCAACCAAATCGTGGACGAGAGAGAAGAGTAAGTTGGCGGCAGCAGCAGGATCTGCGCGAGCCGCAACGCGAGGACTAGTATCTGCGGGATCGCGGATATGCCCACGAAGAGCACAAAGTAACGGCGGTACAGCGAGAACGTCCGATCCAGGATCTCGCCCATTGACAAGGGGCGCAAGTCGAGCCCGGTCATGCGTGCCTCCAGGCGAAGATTCGCCGGTATGCTTGTTGAATTCTAACTCATCTTGGGACGCTTTCGCACAAACCACTCGGAATCCTGCGGTGGCGGGCTGGACGCTGCTATGAGTGCGACAGTATCATTGAAGTTTGAGGAGCGAAATCGAAATGCCCACCACGAAAGAAGAACTCGGAACGCGGCGCAGGGCCCTGACGGCCACGCCCAGTGAACTGGGGGTCGAAGCCGTCAAAAACATCAGCGGCGCCCTCAACGCGCTGCTGGCGGATGTATTTGTTCTGTACCTGAAGACCAAGAACTTCCACTGGCATGCCAGTGGACCTCACTTTCGCGATTATCACCTGCTGTTGGACGAGCAGGCCAGCCAGATCTTCGCCATGACGGACGACATTGCCGAACGTGTGCGCAAAATTGGCGGCGCCACAATTCGCTCGATCGGACACGTGGCCCGTCTGCAGCGCCTCAGCGACAACGACGCCGATTATGTCGATGCGGGCGATATGCTCAGCGAGTTACGCGAGGACAACCGGGCGTTGGTAGCCAGCATGCGTGAAGCCCACGATTTGTGCTCGGACGAGAATGACGTGGCTACCACGAGTATGCTGGAGATCTGGATCGACGAAACGGAACGGCGCATCTGGTTCCTCTTCGAAACCACCCGCACCGGCAAGTAGAATTGTAGGGCGGCCAATCATGGCCGCAGCCGCCTTTCAGGCGGCCAAAGCCGGCTGACAGCCGTCCCCAGAGGGGACCCCAGGGCAGTATTGCCCGCCCTACGGTGCAAAAACGCAATCTATCGACCTATCTCACGATTGCCCGGTGTGAGTCTCACACTGTCGATCCAGACCGTGCCGCTGATCTTATTGTCGAACCTCAGCGATGGCTGGCGGACCACCTGGATCCGGACCAACTTGGTTTGGGGAGCGACATCGAAGACCCGTTCGATTCTCTTCCAGTCGTTAGTTCCAGTCAGGCGTTCCGTTCTAACGTCCAGGCGTGCAGATCCGGTGGCATCGAGGATTTGGAACCCGACCCCCTCGTCGGTGGTGATCCGCTCAGTCCGCACCCAAGCCTCAAAACGATATCTTCCGGGCTTTACGAAGGCGGTTTCGGAAACGTAGCTGTAGTTCAGGTTATCCTTGCCTGCAAACTCGATCCGCAAGGAATGCGTGCCGCCGTGAGCCATCCGCGCGTCACGCGAGACATCCACGTCGTCCCGCTGGTCGATGCGCCAATCAAAGGGGGATCCCGACAGCTCGTTTTCGAACTCCCCGTTGTAGATCCAGTTCGTTTCCAGGTAGCCTTCCCGGCGAGGGCCCAGGTAGAGAGCCCAGGCTTGCGCGGCGGCTTCGAACTCCTGCCGATTCACGAGAAAGCCCAGATAGTCGTTAGCCAGCCGGTCGTCGACATACCCGTGGCCAATGTTCCAACTCCACGCCTCGGCGGCATCGCGGGACTGATCGAGAGTCATCAAGTGGCGCAGATAGGCGCGGCCGGCCCGGGTATCATCCGGCAGTCCGTTCGCCAGAATCACACTGGCGGCCAGTTTCTTTGTCCCGTACCAATCGAAGATGAGGCCATCGTAAGTATCCGTCTCTTGCAAAATGTGAGACCTTTGTTCGAGGGCCAACCTGATTTGATCGAGCCGGAAGTAAGAGTCCGAGACCCGCATCAGGACCGGCGGGATGTTGGGACCGAGTGCCCGCGCCCGCGACAGGCAATACTCGGCTTGGTTCCACTCCCCGGACCTAAGGAAACCATCGGCCGCGTCACACCAGCGATCCGGCGAATGGGGATCCCGGCCCAGAGCTTTCAGGAGCACAGCTTCCGGAACCGCGGCGACGTTGCCCGCATGGTCGAGGGTCTCGGCCGCGATCACCGCGTCCGTATCGCAGATGCCGAACCGGCAGAAGACGCTTTCCGCTCGCGGATCGCTCCGGAACGCCGTTCTGAACAGGATCCAGGCCGGGGCATATACAACTAGCAGTCCGGCAAGGCACAGCGCAATGCGCCGCTCTGCCAACTGCCGATCCGGCCGGGAGGCGGCTGGCTTAGCCTGTGCGGGAAGGCCCGCCGAAATTCCGCCGATCCAGGCCAGCAGCAAGGCGTTTGCAGGGATGTAGGTGTTGAAGTCTGCGAGGCTGTGCAGGCCGATCGCGGTAAAAGCTCCGGCACAACCCATGGCCATCCAGCGCGTATCCGGGTCGCGGCTTCGCGTTGCGGCACGGAACGCGTTGGCGACAACCGGCAAGACCAAGGCTGCCAGGAGCAGGAAGCCGGCGGCCCCGAGTTCGGCCGCCAATTGCAGGTAGTCGTTGTGGGCGAAGTCGAAGAGGCGGTCGACGATGCTGGTCTGGTACTTCAGGAAGGCTCCGGCGTAGGTTCCCAGTCCGGAGCCAAAGATGGGATAGGCTGCGACCAGGTGCAGCGTGTCCCGCCAAATGGGCCAGCGTCCCTCGGCGGCAGCGTCTCCTTGCGCGGCGACGCCTCCGAACCTCGCTACCAGCTCGTCGGAGGGCAGAAAGACGAACAGAAACAACACCAGAACGGCAATGCCGGCTACTGCGAGCCCCAGCTTCCATCCCCGTAGCCTGCCTGCGGCCGTCAGCACTGCCATAGTAAACAGGCCGCCCAACCCGGCTACGAAACCCATCTTCGAGAGAGAACAGAGCAGCCCGGCGAAGATCGTTCCGACCAAAATCAGAACCGTGCAGGCTGCCACGATGCGAAGGGTGGGCGAGCTACGCTGCGCGCGCCTCCAGCCAAGGAGGGCGATCCCGTATGCCAAGGCGAGCGGCAGCGCCATTTCCAGAAAGCCGGCGAAGTGATTCCGGTTCACATAGGTCCCTTGCACTTCTTCGCCCGCGCCATTCTGCCAAAGACCCAGCGCCGCTTCCAGGGCCGCGAAAGCAACCACGGGCATGACCGCCAGCCACCGTCGCTGCGCAGACCAGCGGCGGCTCATCTCGCGTATCGCGAGGAAGGCCGTCGTGTAGCCAATGAAGCGAAATAGGTAAAGGAAAGTGGTGGCCGGGGTGGTGGCCAGTGGCGCGAAGTGCACTGGCGCGGCGACGCGGGCCAGAGTGTCGAGAATGCGGGCCCGTTCGGGTGAGAGGATCCTCAGCAACCCCACCGGCAGAGGCAAGCACTGAAAAGCGATGTAACCGAGGAAAAGGAGAAGAACCAGTGGCCCCGGACCTGAACTGGCAGCCGCGGTGGCGGGTGAGAGCCTGCCCGTCCAGCAGATGAACGCGGCCAGTCCGATGAGGAGCAGACAGACGTTCCACTCGGTCAGGAGTACGCCGCCGTTCTGGAGGACTGCGTAGCCGAGCGCCAGCGAAAGGAGAACCAGGGCGAGCGGCGCGCGCAGGGATGTGCGGTCAGACGAGGAAATACTCTCGAATACCCTTGAGGTTGTGCTCATTGCTGGATCGCGCGACGAAGATGGTGGGTTTGAGATCGACGTAGAACAGCCGCTCCTGTTGCACGTCGAACACAAAGTTTTGGATGTTCCAGTCCACGTGGTGCAGCAGTCCGGAATCCAGAAAGTTGGACAACTGGGCGGAAACGATGGGCAGGTGCGGCTGCCACTCCGGCTTGATCCGTAGGTTGTCGAAGTCGTACATATCCCAGAGCGTCGTTCCGGGAACCCGCTCTTGAAACAGGGCCGGTTCGATGGTGGGACGGAACCCTCGGCGGTGAGGGCGCAACGCGCCGAAACGGGCTAGCGGAATACCCACCGCGGTCTGGTTCCGGATCCTCTCGTACTGCAGCTTGTGGACGGCGAGATAGTGCCCGATCTCAGGATCGCTGGCATCGAGCGAAGAGAGGGCGGGGAATCGCGCGAGGGTCCCAGGCAGGTTGTCGAAGCGCTCGGCGGCTTCGAGCGGACGGACGTCCAGAGGATGGGGGTGCGCGAACCGAAGGAAGGTGCGGTAGTCGTCCCAGCCGCGCTCGGATGGCAACTTGATGAATAGCTCATCCACCAAGCCGACCCTGAGGAAGAGGTTAGTCTGGGTCGGCGGCGCGCAATCTACCGCATAAGCGCCGCCATCGCGAATGCTGTCGATCGAAAGCGGGCGTCGGAGTGTATCCAGCCGCATTTTCCATGGCCAGCATACCGGAAGCTCGCTGGGGGCGTCAACTGAGGAGGGGAGAGCCCGGTCGAGGTTTCTGCCGGGCTCACTGAGCGGATATCAGGTCGCGGTTCTAGCCGGCGCTGCCAGACTTGGACGCTTTGCATCGTCCGTTCGAGCAAATATCGCCCTTCGCGCAGCATACCCCGTTGCAGCATACTTCGCCTGGTGCGCAGGACGTCGTCCCACAGCAGGTGTTCCCCTTTGCGGCGCAGAAGGGCGTCGAGCAGGTAGTGCAGCATATCTGGCTCGACGTGCAGGACGTCTTGCCGCAGCACGTGTTTCCAGCGGGCACGCAGTAGGCCGTGCTCCCCGTGCCGCAGCATTTCTGTGACGACGTGCAGGAAGTCATGCCGCAGCAGGTCTTGCCGTGGGTGAGACAGAAGGGCTTGCACCCGGCTCCGCTGGAATTGCAGCATTGTCCGGTGGGGCAGCAAAGACCGCTGGTGCCGCAGGCCGCGGTTCCCGGCGAGCATTTGGACATAGCCGCGGCAGGCCGGATGCCCAGGGTGCCGAGGATCGCGCCGGACAGGGCTCCGCCGAGGAGCTTGAACGCCTGGCGGCGGGGTATGGGGCTCGCCATGATGCGAGCGACATCATCGAGCAGAAAACGCACTTTCGCAGTCCTTTCCTTGCTTCATGCCTTCTTGCGCCAAAGCCGCGATGGCCACGGGGCCCACAGCCACGTCCTCGAGCAGGACACCATCCTCACCCACCAGGAAACCAACCGGCGTGGCGAAGATCCCGTATTCTTTCGACAACTTCCACTTGTCCTGCAGCACTACCGGGAACCGGATACCAAACTGCTCCGCCTTGCGCCGGTTCTCCGCCCGCTCACCCCGGCCGACCAGGATGAACTGCAGCCCGTCGTTGCCGTGTTCCCGGTCGAGCTGCGCCAGTTGCGGCGCCAGTTCGTCACACGGTCCGCAGTGTGGGTCGGAGAACACCAGAAGCACCCGCCGGCCGCGGTAGTCCGCGAGTGAAATCATCTGTCCGTGGATATCGGGAAGCTGGAACAGGGGTGCCGGTGTCCCCGCCTTGAGACCGTCCCGCTTGATGCGGCTCTCGCTGAGCGGCTGGGCTCCCGGGAGGGAGCGGGAAGCGGCGGCGGCCGCATCGGATTCAGCGTCGCCTTGTCCCGTCGCATTTCGTGCCAGGGTTACGACGTCTTCAAAGCCCACCGCAAGGGGCCGGGCGACGCGCCCTTCCCGATCGAGCAGGTAGGCCACTGGGGTGCCCATGTTCTGCAGCGGCTCGCAAGGCGCCTGACCGTCCAGCAGCAGGATCGGGCAGGAAAGACCGTGCGCTCCAGCCAGTTCCCGGTTCCGGGTGGCATCGCCATGCGCCAGCAAGAGCAGTTGGATGTCCTTTTTCAGCATGGCCTGTTGCAGGCCTGCAAGCTGCCCGGCGATCATATCGCAGAAGCCGCAGTCGGGGCCCCAGTGCACCAATAGGACCTGCTCGGGACGAAATTGATCGAGCCGCACCGTCTTGCCGGAAAGATCCGGGAAACTGAAGGCGGGAAAAGGTGTGCCTGGCGCGAGACCCGCGGGCTCGGCGGACTGGCTCTCAGCCGCGCGCCGCTCCTCCAGCTTGTCGAGCCGCAGCAAGATCCGGCCCTGCTGTTTGACTACCTGGTACAAGCCCACCCACAGGCTAACCAGAATGAGCACCAAAATCAAATCGACAAACATTTATTTCTGTTCCAGACCCTATATCGATGTTACAGTGTGGAGCCCGCCAAATCAATAATTTCAGTAAATGGGCTTGTAATACAGCGGTCTTACGCATCGCCCTTCGACTTACTAAGTCGGTCATTTGTGGGGCAGCGCCCCGCGCTGCGGCGGCCTCGCAGGCCGCCCGGCCAGGCGGACCGAGGGTCCGCCGCAGCCCAAGGGGCTGCCCCACTTGCATCACATCCAGCCCCGCAGGCGGTATACGGCGCAGCCCAGCCACTCGTGCAAGGCCGCGTCGGAGTTAACCAGGTTGTTGGCGCTGGGCAGCAATTTCTCCCATACGTTGGCTTCGCCCCAACCCGTGCGGAAGTCGGCCGGTATGGCAGTGACCTCGAATCCCGCTTTGCGAAAGGCGCCCGCAGCCCGGGACATATGCATCGCGGATGTCACCAGCAGGATCCGCCGGATGCCGCGGGGAGCCAGCGCCTGGTAACTGCGGATGGCGTTTTCGTGAGTGTTGATGGATCCACTCTCTATCTCAATGGCAGCCGGCGGGATGTTCCATTCCTCGAGCAACCCGGCCATCCAGTTGGCCTCGGGCGTCTTGCCGGCCTGGCTGGCGATGAAGGGATTGTTTCCGCCGCTGCAGAATATCAGCGGCGCCTTTCCCGCGCGGTACAGCCGAAAGGCGACCAACAGGCGATCGCTGGAGTCGATCAGCCCGGTCAAATGGTGGCGGGCGGAGGGCATGTGAATCGTTCCACCCAGGACTACGATGGCCTGCGCCGGCGGGACGTCCAGGCCGGGGTCCCCATACCGATCCTCCAGGGAATGTACCAGTGCGCCGGCCACGAAGGAAGAAGTGAAGAGCAGGAGCAGCCCCACCGACGCGATCAGGAGTTGCAGAGCTAACCGCCGGCGCTTCCAGGCCAGCAAAGCGCAGGCGGCCAGCAGGATCGCCAGCGTAAGAGGGTCGAACAGGGGTCCGAGCAGCTTGCTGGCTAAGTTGTACATCGGTCAAAGTAGGTGAGAAGCCAGAGCCCTTAAGCCGCATCTTCATCGTCCGGCGACGCACGGAGCAGACGGTGCAGATAGGCGCGCGAGATATTCAGGCTGCGGGCCGCCACCGTTTTGTTGCCGCGACAGCTTTGCAGAGCTTGGTTCACGAGGTGCAGCCGATAGACCTTGATCTGGTGCTCAAACGAGTCGTCTACCGGGACGGGCGCCCATGCCGCGGTTCTGAGCGCACTGGGCAGGTCGTCGGGTCCGATGCTTTCTCCTTCCGCTAGAATCACGGCTCCCTGGACCACGTTCTCCAGTTCCCGGATGTTACCCGGCCAGCCGAAATCGACCAGTTGCATCATTGCCGATGGCAGAATATCCCGCACCGGTTTCTCATACTCCGCGGCGTACTGGCGCAAGAAGTGTTGGGCTAGCGCAGGAATGTCCTCGGTGCGCTCGCGCAAGGGCGGCACGTCGATGCGCATGACGTTCACGCGAAAGTAGAGGTCGCTCCGGAAAGTGCCTTCCTCCACCATGCTTCCCAGATCCCGGTGGGTGGCAAAAAGGATCCGTCCCTTCAGCGGGATCAACTGGCTGCTACCCAACCGGCTGAACTCTTTTTGTTGGAGCACGCGCAGCAGCTTGACTTGCGTCTGCAAGCTGAGTTCGCCGATTTCATCCAGCAGGATGGTGCCCTCGCCCGCTTGTTCCAGGTAGCCCTGGCGCGCACCGGTGGTTCCGGTGAAGGCTCCCTTCTCATGTCCGAATAACTCGGCTTCGATCAGCGTTTCCGGAATCGCGCCGCAGGAGACCGCCACAAAGGGCATCTTCGCCCTGTGGCTCAGATTGTGGATGGCGCGCGCGACCAGTTCTTTCCCGGTCCCG
>Ga0302326_10002620_pt1 | contig 43522 bp, 48 predicted proteins | sample Palsa_T0_3_FD_202264 | JGI IMG/M metagenome (GOLD analysis project Ga0302326, IMG submission 202264) | Peat permafrost microbial communities from Stordalen Mire near Abisko, Sweden - Palsa_T0_3 | ecosystem: Environmental > Terrestrial > Soil > Palsa > Peat permafrost | place: Sweden: Abisko...
CGACGCTTGGCGGGTTGTGTGTGGCGCTGCAGCCGCTGCTCGCGTTTATCTCTGGCAGCGTCAACCCGGATTCGATGCTGTACACGGTGGCGGCAGCGGTGTTTTTGTGTTTGGCGCGGGCGTTTCGCTGTGGGCTTTCTCGCCGTTTGGCGATCGCGTTGGGGGTTCTCATTGCGGTTGGTTTCATGACGAAGCTCAACTTTGTGGGCTTTGCGTTGGGTGCGTTTGCTGGCTTGGCTGTGTTGGCTGTGCGTGAGGCGCGATGTGGGCGCAGGGCGATGCTGCTGTGGAGCGCGCTGGCGGCTGCGATTGGCCTGTCGCCGGGCTTGCTGTATGTGCTTCGCAATGCTTTGACGAACCGTCCGGTGTTTGGCGTGCTGTCGGGGATCCCGCATGTGATTGTGGCGAGCAACTTCTTCAATGAGTTCAGCTACGCGTGGGAGATGTATCTCCCGCGCGTGCCGGGCATGACGCCGTATTTCGATGGCTTGAGCACGTTCAAGGACATCTGGTTCGACCGCTCGGTCGGCCTGTATGGCTTCTTCGACACGGTGTTCCCGGTGTGGGTGGACAACGTGTTGCTGGTGCCTGCGGTGGCGGTTGCGCTGCTTTGTGCTCGCGAGCTGGTTGTGCGACGCGCTGTGCTGCGTGCACGCCTGGCTGAGCTGAGCGTGTACGCGTTGATCACGCTTGGGGTGCTGGTGATGATTGGCGCGTCGTCTTATACGGGCGATGCGATCCACCATGGGGCTGCGTTTGGCGAGCCGCGTTATCTGCTGCCGATGCTGCCGCTGTTGGGCGTGGTGCTGGTGCTTGCGGCGCGCGGCGCTGGGCGACGGTGGGCTCCTGTGGTGGGAGCGGCGCTGGTGGTGCTGGTGCTGGGTCTCGACGTGTTCAGCCAGCTACAGGTCATCGCCCGCTACTACGGCTGACGCACGCGGCTTGCCCGCGCGGTCAGTGTGCTGCTGGCGGGTCTGTGGGCTGCTCCTGCGCGGACTCGCCTGAGGGCTCGGGCGAGACCGCCTGCGGGGATGTTTGCTCGGGCGCTGGGGGCTCGGCTGGGAGCGCGTCGGCGTGTGCTGCTGCGGCAGCGCGGTTCTCCTCCATGACGGCGAGCCAGATCTCCTCGCGGTAGATGGGGATCCCTTGTGGCGCTGCGATGCCGAGCCGGACGGTGTGGCCGCTGACGCCCATGACGGTCACGAGGATCTCCTCGCCGATGACGACGCGCTCTCCGGGACGACGCGTCAGGATCAGCATGGGGGCGGATTATGAAGCAATCTGTGACTGCGTGGGCAGCGTGAACAGCGGCGCTTGCAGTTCGGCGTCCTCGTTGGTGTTGATCACCTGGTAGCCGAGGCGCTCGGCGATTATCAGCGGGGCGCGCAGGTTGGCGGTGATGTCGAGCGGGTTGGGCGTGGCGCGCACGGTCACGTAGAGGTGCTCTGGCGCGGCGTTCTCGATGCCGGTGCGCTCGCGGTCCTCGGCTGCGATCTGCAGCGAGAAGGTGGCGAAGAACTGGTAGGGGCTGACGACGGGCAGCGCGAGTGCTGGGTCATCGACGGCGTGCAGCCAGAGGAAGCCGGTGCCGGGGTTGCGGTCGATCAGGGCGTAGCGCAGGCCGCCGAGCCCGATCAGCCCGAATGGGAACTCGATTACATCCTCGTCTTGGATCTCCACGGCGCCGAAGCGGATGCTTTGGAATGTCACGGACATGGTGCGTCTCCTCGAGTTCGGCTACTGCAGGAAGTTGAGCAGCGATTCCTGAACGATCGTCGCACCGGCGCGCAACGCGGCCTCGTAGGCGGCCTGCTCGTTGGCGTAGGCGACTGTGGTTGCGGCGATGTTCGTGTCCTGGGTGTTCGACAGGGCCTCGGTGATTGAGGTCTGCAGGTCTTCGTTGCGGGTGAGCGCTGATTGCAGCTGATCGGTGGCGCCGCCGGCTGTTGCTTGCAGCTGCGTGAGCGTTTCGATGTTGCCGTCGAGCTTCTGCAGGTCGGTGCTGCCGAGCGCTTCTTTGCCTTCGGCGGTGCCGCTGCGCATGTTCTTTGCGATTGTGCGCAGGGTGTCGAGCAGCTTGCCGTCTTCGGAGCTTTCGCCGTTGCCGAGCAGGGTGGAGAGGTTGGTGGTGATGGTCACCGACGCGCCTGGCCCGACGGCGCGACTGACGGTTTCGGCGTTGCCTTTGTATTCGTCGTTTTCGCCTTGTTCATAGGGCGCTGTTGTGGTTGCGCTCCCGGAGAACACGTACTGGCCGGCGTACTGCGTGTTGGCGTCTTGCTTGATGCTTTGCGTCAGCTGTTCGACCTGCAGCGCCATGGTGTCGAGGTCGCTTTGGTTGTAGGTGCCGTTGGCGCCTTGTACGAGCAGCTCGCGCACGCGCTGTGTGATTTCGCCGATGCCTGACATTGCGCTGCTGGCGGTGTTCTCCCAGGAGATCCCGTCTTGGGCGTTGTCTTCGTAGGAGCTGAGCCCGTCGAGCTGGCTTTGCAGGTTGATGATTTGGCTGGCGCCGTATGGGTTGTCGGAGGGTTCGAGGATGGTCCTGCCGGAAGACAGTTCGTTGGTGGTGCGCTCCATGGCGCCGAGCGACGCGTTGAGGTCGTTGAGCGTGGTGGCGGTGACCATCGCTGGTGTGATGCGCTCGCTCATGACTACAGCCCCACCACGCCGGTGTGCTCGATCAGGGTTTCAAGCATTTCGCTCATCGCGGTAAGTGTGCGCGCTGAGGCTTGGTAGCCGCGCTGAAAGGTGATCAGGTTGGTCATTTCTTCGTCGAGCGAGACGCCGGAGACGGCTTGGCGCTGGTCGTTGATCGCGGTTACAGTCGTCTGCAGGTTGTTTTGTTCGTCGTTGGCTGTGCGGACGTCGCTGCCGACTTTCTCGACGAGCGCTGCGTAGCTCTGTTCGGCTGTGCCGCCGCGCAGTGCGGCGATTTCCTGGGCTACTTCGTTGCCGCCGGACGCTTCGCTGCCTGAGGCTTGGACTTCGGCGGATATCACTGCGACGGCGAGTGTGGCTGCGGTTTCGCCGGAGAAGAACGGAGTTTCGAGGTGTTCGTTGACGGTGGACGCGAGCGTTGCCGCAACGCTGTCGAGTCCTTCCCGCAGGCTGGTCAGTGCGCCTGTTGGGCTGTTGAGGTCGGCTAGCGCGCCGAGCCGCCCGCCTGCGGATGCGCCGAGTTCCTGGGGCCAGTTGACGGCTGTGCCTTCGACCAGTGGTTCGGCTGCTTCGCCAAAGGTCACTGTGTCGGTGTGGTCGGGCTGTTCGCTGACGCTGATGTTCGCTAGCGCTGAGAGCTTGTCGAGCAGCTCATCGCGTCGGTCGAGCATGTCGTTGGGCGGTTGCCCTGCTTCTTCGGAGAGCTTGATCTGCCCGTTTAGCTGCGCGATCTGCTTGGCGTAGTCTTCGACTTCTCCTCCTGGCCCAGCGAGCGAGTTGTACTGTTCGCTTGCTTGGCTTGCGATTGTGGAGAGTTGGGAGCTGACCTGATTGAAGGTGGTGACCAGCTGTTCACCGGCTGCCACCACTGCTTCTTTGGCCGCTCCGCTTGCGGGTGCCTCGGCGAGTTTGTTCCAGGCGCTCCAGAAGTTCGATAGCTGGCTGGCGATGCCGGCGCTGGAGGGTTCGTTGAACGCGCTCTGCGCCTGTTCCAGTACTTCTGACTTGGTGGTGGCGGCGCTGAGGGAGCTGTTTTGCGCGCGGTATTGAGCATCTAGGTATTCGTTGCGGATGCGGGTGATCGTTGTGACGGTGACGCCGGCGCCGAGTTGTGCGCCCATGCCTGTCTGGGCGGAGATCGAGGGGATGGGGATCGGCGGGTTGGGTTCCAGCAGCACCGTCTCGCGCGAGTAGCCTTCGGTGTCGGCGTTGGCGATGTTGTTGCCGGCGGTGTCGAGCGCTGTCTGCTCGGCGATGAGGCCGCTGAGCGCGGTTTGTAGTCCTTGCAAGGTGGGGATGGACATGGCGCTAGGCGTGTAGGTCGAGGACGTGCAGTGCGCCGTGGGGGCGAGGCCGCGTGATGGACTTGGAGGAGCCGTTGGTGTCGTAGCCGTTGACGCCGTCGAGCGAGAGCATGCCCATCAGGTGATCGAGGAAGCCGAGCTCGATTTGCATTAGCGCGCGGTTGCAGGAGTGTTCGCGCTGCAGCTCGTGTAGTAGGCCTCGTAGCTCGGCGCTGCGTAGGCGTGCGCGCTCGCCGGCGTCGTCCATGAGCGTGCTCAGCAGCGCCAGCGTGACGGCCTCGGGGGGCACGCCCAGTCGCTCGCCGCTGCGGGCTAGTAGGCGTGAGCGCTCCTCCTCGAGTAGCGCTCTGCGGCCCATCTCGCCGCGCAGGATGCCTGCGAGGCGCACCACTGTGTGCACGTCGCGCGCGCGGATTGCTGCTCCTTGCTCGAGCACGACCTCTAGCAGGCCTCGCGCTGAGGCGATCTGCGCGTCGAGGTGGGCGAGCACGGCTGCGGCGAGCGCACGATCCTGCTGGGATCGCGGGTGCGCGATGAGCGTGGTTGCCGTCATGAGCTGCTGGTGCCCCCGGTGGCTTTCTCGCCTGCGTGTACGCCTTCGAGCTCGCGGGTGAGCTGCGCTGCCATTCCGAGCCCGCCGGCCTGCATGACGCTGCTGGTGAGCGCTTGTGGCAGCAGCGAGGAGAGCTCGCCGTTGGCGCCGGAGGAGCCGGACGAGCCGGAGGAGCCGCCTTCTTCGGAGGTTCCTGATTCGCCTTCCTGGGAGGATCCGCCGCCGAGCCCGCTTGTTGACGCGAGTGACTGCGAGAGCTGTTCGACGAGTGTCTGTTCGAAGGACAGGGCGCTGTCGTAGGCTTTTTGCGTGGCGGCTGAGCCGTGGCGCACCCAGTCGGGCTCGAGCGCTTGGTTGACCACTGGTAGGCCGGTGGCGCTTGTGGCGTCCGGGATGCTCATGAGCTGGGCCGCAGCTGGTTGGCGATCGACATCATCTGGCTCTCGTTTTGGATCGCTGTGCTGTCCATCTGGTAGCTGCGCTGCGTGTTGACCATCAGCGATAGCTCACCTGCCATGTTCACGTTCGAGGCCTCGAGCGCGCCCTGGTGGATCTTGCCGGTGGCGGGGTGGGGCGCGCCGCTGGCGGCTGTGGGTGTGAGCTCCCCGCCGCTTTCGGCAAGCATGTGTTCGGGCGAAGTTACGGTGACGAGCTTGATCTGGCCGAGCTTGTGTGTGCCGACGCTCACCGTTCCGTCTGCGGCGATGCTTACTTCGTTGGTGGAGGTTCCCGCTGGGAGCTTGATTGATGGGTTCAGGCGGTTTCCTTCGGAGTTGACGAGCGTTCCGCTTGCGTCGACGCCGAAGGTGCCGTTGCGGGTGAGTGCCTTTTGCCCGTTGGCGCGGGTTACCTCGAAGTAGCCGGGCCCTTCGATCGCTAGGTCGAGTGGGTTGCCGGTTTCTGTGATCGAGCCTTGTGCTTCGCTGCGCCCAATGACCGTTGCGCTTGCGCCTGCGCCATCGGTGCTGACGGTTCCGGCCATGTTGACTGGGTTGTAGAGCAGGTCGCTGAATGCGACGCGCTCTGACTTGTAGCCGCTGGTTGACTCGTTCGCGAGGTCGTTGCTGATCGCGTTGAGTTGTTCCTGCTGCGCTGCCATGCCTGCTGCTGCGGAATACAGACCTTCGAGCATCAGCCCGTCCTGTGATCGTGGTCGTCAGCGAGTCGGCTTTCCGCATGGCGGTCCAGCCGGGCTCGGAGCTTTTCCTCCCAGTGATCGGCCGCCGCGCGACGGACTTGAGGCGGGAATCGGGGCCGCCGGGCTGGGAACGCGTTGGCGCTTGGCCTAGGCGTTGGGGTTCAGCGAGCCGACCTGCGAGGCGGCCTCTTGCAGGGTCTGTCCGATCGACTGGATCGCCTGCTGGCCGGACTGGAAGCTGCGCATCGAGGTGATCATTTCGACCATCGCCTTGGCGGCGTCGACGCCTGAGCCCTCGAGTGATCCTTGGCGTACGGTGCCGCTGGGCTTGCCGGACGCTGTGCCTGTGTAGAGATTTTCCCCCTGCTTGACCGCGCCGGGTACTTCGAAGACGCCGACTGCGCTGGCTGGCACGGTGCCGGTGGCGCTGACCTTGATCTGCGCGCCTTTGGCGTCGAGCACTGGGTCGCCGCTGGCGTCGGTGAGCAGGCCTGTGGATGATGTTGTGAACTGGCCGTCGCGTGTGTAGCGCACGCCTTCGGGTGTTTTGATGGCAAAGAAGCCGTTGCCCTCGATCGCGAAGTCGAGTGGTTCGCCGGTTTCTTGCATGGTGCCGGGCGTCATGTTGGTGTAGGTCTTTCCCAGCGCAACCCCGTCGTTGACCGACCCCACTGCAGCTCCGCCCTCGGTGTTGGCCAGCAGCACTGCGCCGAAGCTGTGCTGCGGTGATTCGTCGGGCTTGAAGCCTGGCGTTGAGGCGTTGGCCATGTCGTTGGCGAGCTGGTCCTGGCGGACCTGCTCGGCGATCATGCCCGAAGCGGCGATGTCGAGGCCGAGATCCATCTCCTCTCGGGTGTTCGACCGCTGGCGCGGATTCTTGAGGTCGCGATTGACTTCATCAATTAGGTCCGGTGTATAACCATCGCTATACACCACTCCCAAAAGGAAGCCAACGACAGCGTCCCAGCAATGATAATATAACTAATACCCATGATAATATCATTGAACTCCATGATTACTTCTACTTTTCAGGGCTGTGGTGCTGAGGGAGATCGGTGATTTTCCAGACGCCGCCAATGAGCTTCGAACAGGCTGCGGCGCTGGAGAGGATTGACGAGCTGCGCCGCCAGCTTCGCTTCAGGGTCGCCCAGCCTCGGAGGTGGGTAGGCCAAGTCAGGCGCGTTCTTGGGGCGCGTGCGATTCAGGGCTCCAACAGCATCGAGGGCTATCAGGTGTCTGTTGAAGATGCGATGGCGGCTATCGGTGGCGAGCAGCCGACGGACGCTGGGGCCGAGGACTGGAATGCCGTATCGGGCTATCGCCGAGCAATGACCTATGTGCTCCAGCTGGCCAAGGACGAGCACTTCCAGTACTCGCCGCAGATCATTCGCAGCCTGCATTTCATGATGACTGAGTACACGCTGGATGCGAGCCTGGGGCTGTGGCGGCCAGGCCCAATCTGGATTCGCAACGATGCGACAGGCGACGTGGTCTATGAAGGGCCACCGTCTGAGGAGGTGCCGACGCTCATCGACGAGCTAACGGACGACCTCTCGGCTGACAACGAGACCCCCGTCCTGGTCAGGGCTGCGATGGCGCATCTGAACCTGGTGATGGTTCGTCCATTTAGCGATGGCAATGGGCGCATGTCTCGATGCCTGCAGACGCTCGTGCTTGCCCGCGACCAGATTCTGGCGCCGCAGTTCTCGAGCATCGAGGAGTATCTGGGCCGGAACACGCAGTCCTACTACAACGTGTTGCAGCATGTTGGCGGCGAGATTTGGCACCCGCGAGGCGATGCCACTCCGTGGATCAGATTCTGCTTGGAGGCGCACTTCATCCAGGCGAGCAGCGTGTTGCGACGGCTCAAAGAGTCTGAGGAGATCTGGATAAGGCTCGAAGCCGTTTGCGAAGACAAGGGTCTTCTACCGCGCATGCTCAGCGCCCTATTCGATGCCACGATCGGGATGAGGGTCCGCAATGCCTCCTATCGCACAGCGCTGAAGATGTCTCAGGAGGAGATCTCCAATCAGGCAGCGACAGACGATCTCCGCGCAATCGTGCAGGCCGGCCTGCTCCAGCGCTTTGGGGCGCGGCGCGGAACCTTCTACCAGGCGGCCGACCCGCTCAAGGCGATCTGGGATGAGATCCGCAAGAGCAGAAGGCCGATCAACGCCAGCGCATTGTTTGCGATTACCGACTGACGGCGTCTACGAGCGTAGAGACGCTCAGCGCACGGCTGTGAACAGCGGTAGCTCGCCGGCGAGCTGTTCGTAGAGGCGCCGGCGCAGCTGGGTGTGAATCTGGGAGACGCGGCTCTCGGAGACTCCGAGCCGCTTGCCGATGTCGCGCAGCGTCCAATCCTCGACATACAGCAGGACGGCGACTTCGCGCTCCTGCTTGGATAGCCGCGCGAAGGCCTTGCGGAAGCGTGCCTTGGCTTCGTGGCGCTCGGCCTGGGCGGTTGGATCGCAATCTTCGTCGGAGCTCTCCAGCGTGTCGATCCGCTCAATTGTGGCGCTCTCGTCGGAGCGGACGATCCGGTTTAGCGAGCCGACCTCGGCAAGCGCGACCTGGTCGAGCCGGTCGCGCAGCTGGACTGGGGTCATGTCTACCCGCTCGGCGAGCTCCTCGGGGCTGGGCTGGCGTTCGTGCAGTGCGACGAAGCTCTCGCGCGCGGCGTTGATTGTTCGCTCGTCGCGGCGCAGGGAGCGTGGAGCCCAGTCGTGGCGACGCAGCTCGTCGAGTACCGCGCCGTGGACACGCGTCCATGCGTACTGCTCGAGCGTGGCGCCCTTGTCGGGGTCATAGCGCTCGATCGAGCGGATCAGTGCCTCCAGGCCGCAGGAGAGGAAGTCATCGACCTCGCACTCCGCTGGCACCTCGCGCACCTTGCGATAGACGATGTAGCGCACCATCGGCATGAACATGAACACCAGCCGATCGCGCAGCTCGCGGTCTCCGGTGAGCCTGTACTCATGCCATGTGGCCAGCACCTCTGCTGCCGGCGCCCTGGCTCCGCGCTTTCCGATTATTTCCATACTCCTGCTCTGATATCGAGGGAACTACAGGGGATGGCCCCACCTGCCAGGGCAGTTTGCTCGCGTCCGAGCGTGCTCTGAGGCGGTCTAACCGGCAGTAGATTCGAGGCCGCGACGATATCCCCTGCTCCGGTCGTACCGATCGCGTTCCTTACGCGGGCGCGCGAGAGAGTCCCGCGAGTGGGGGCTGCTCTGTTCAGCGAGTGGGGCTGCTCTGCTGCGAGGCCGCTGGTCCTCGCTCAGAGATCGCGAGTCGCGGTCGATGACCGGGCAAGGAAATGGTCGGTCGCGCCACAGGCTCAGCTCCCCTTGACAGCAACGTTCAGGTTAAGGACCTGCCGTACCACGCACAGCGGTTGCTGGCCGTTGATGACCTCGACGGCTATCGCCGGCTGTTGGCGGCGGTCGAGTCAATCGCAAATCCCCATCGCCGCTATTGGGCGGGCCTGAATCTGATCGAGCAGGGGCTGACGGCGAGCGCGTTTGCGCACGCGGCGCGTCTACCGGCGCTGCGGGTGACGCTTGCGGCGGGCGTCCTGGATTTGCTGGAGCGCGAGCCGAGCGAGCCGAAGCTGCTGGCTCACGCGGGCGTCATCCTCAGCGAGCTTTGGAGCTTGGACGCGGCGGAAGCGATGCTGGAGGCGGCCAGGCGTCTGGATCCGCAGCTGGAGGGGCTGGAGCAGAACCGCCAAGCGCTGGCTGGGCGACGGCGCCTGCAGCACAGCTCGGAGGGACGCGCTCCGCTGCGCGCTGCCCTGCCGGAGCTTGCCCGCCGCGCGCATGAGATTGCGGGGCGTGCTGGGCCTGCGGTAGGTCAGCGGCTGAGCCTGTGCATGATTGTGCGCGACGAGCAGGAGATGCTCCCGCGCTGCCTGGCGGCGGTGGTGGCGGCGGTCGATGAGATCGTGATCGTCGACACGGGCTCCAGCGACGCGACCATCAAGATCGCACGATCTTTTGGGGCGCGCGTCATTGAGCGGGAGTGGACGGGGTCCTTTGCGCAGGCGCGCAACGTGTCCTTTGACGCTGCCAGCGGCGACTGGCTGCTGTATTTGGATGCCGATGAGGTGCTCGTCGGCGAGGATGCTGCGCTGCTGCGCTCGCTGATTGGGCGTAGCTGGCGCGAGGCGTTCTATCTGTCGGAGACCAGCTACACGGGTGATCGGGAGGATGGAACGGCTGTTGCGCACAATGCGCTGCGGGTGTTTCGCAACCGGCCCGAGTACCGCTTCGAGGGGCGTCTGCACGAGCAGATCGCGCACCGGCTGCCTGGGTATCTGCCCGAGCGTATCGAGGCAACAGCTGTGCGCGTGGAGCACTATGGCTACCTGGGGGTGACGCGTGATGCGCGCGAGAAGTCGCGTCGCAACATTGAGCTGCTGCGCTTGCAGCAGGCTGAAAGTCTCCCCAGCTCGTTCTTGCACTACAACCTGGGCTGCGAGCATGCGGCGCTCGGTGAGCGCGCGGCTGCGCTGTCTGAGCTCGAGTGCTCTTGGGAGCTGCTCGAGGCGTCTGGCGATCGTGACAGCCACAAGTTTGCGCCTGCGCTGATGAGCCGCCTGGTGAAGGCGTTGCGGCTGTGTGATCGCCCGCGGGACGCGCTTGTGCGCGCTGAGCAGGGGCTCGAGCTGTTCCCTGGGTTCACTGACCTGGTGCTCGAGCAGGCGCGCGCTGCGATCGCGCTTGAGCGCCCGGAGCGCGCGATTGAGCTGTGTGAATGCTGCATTGAGATGGGCGAGGCGCCGCGCTCCTATACGGCGACAGTTGGTGCTGGCAGCTATCTGCCGAGGCTGCTGCTGGCTGAGCTCAGACGCGCCCAGGGTCAGGTTGAGCTGGCGCTCGAGCAGCTCGAGCACTGCCTGCGTGAGTACCCCCAGTTCATCGCCTCGGTGCTGCCTTATGCGAGTGCGCTGCTGGCGGTTGGCACGGCGCCTGAGGCGGTCGTCGGCAAGCTCGAGCGGCTGATTGCGGACCCTGGGCCGCCGGTCCGCTTCATGCTGGGAACTGCCTTGTATGAGGGTGGCGCGACGAGCGCTGGCGAGGCGCAGTTCAGGATCGTCCTGGCGCGCCAGCCCCATTCTGGGCGGGCGCGTGTGGCGCTCGCTGAGGTGCTGCTGGCGCAGCGGCGCTATGCCGAGGCGGCTAGCGAGGCGGCCTTGCTCGCAAGCGACGATCCGCTTGCTGTGGTGGCGTGCCGTACTGAGCTGTTCGCGCGTCTTGCTGGTGGCGAGCATGACGGTGCGAGGGTTGCGCTGCGAAGGGCTCACGCGGCGGGCATGCCAGCCGCGGAGCTGGACCTGTTCCGGGCTTGGCAGCAACTTGCAAGCCCTGACGCCACCGCGATCGAGCTTGCCCCCGAGGCGGTGCAGCCGCTGGCGGTGATGCTCGAAGCGCTGCTGCGGGTGCAGGACTTTCAGACCTTTGAAGCGCTGCTTGGTCTACTCGAGCGCGCACCTATCGCCGAGCGCGAGCGTCGCGAGCTGCTCGCCGAGATGTATATGCGCCGCGGCTTCGCGGCCTCTGCGGCGGAGGAGTGGATGGCCGTGTGCCGCCAGGAGCCTGATGTTCCCGCCTTGCTGGGTCTCGCCCGCGTTGCTGCTGCCCGGGGTATGGCGCGTGAGGCCAGCGATTTCGCCGGCGCAGTGCTCTCGCGTGATCCTGACAACGAGGCCGCGGCGCTCATGCTCTCGCAGGCCGCTGCCGCCTAGCCGGTTGGGCCGCGGACGCATGCTTCTGGCGCAAAGCACCTGGCATTTGCAGGAGATGCTTCAAGTTTCCGCGAAGGGCGTCGATGACCATATTGAACGCAAGCGCGAGGCGGCCCATGGACTGGACCGCGTCACACGTTTTCAGGGAGAAAACGCCATATGAGCTCGCCGATCCTGCCGATAAAGGGCCTTTCAGGTCCACCCACAGACATGCCATCAGTCGCCGACAGCGCCGAGGAGATTGGCGCACTCGTATCCGAGATCGCCGCAAGCGAGCGCCCACGTGCGCTGATCGCTAGCCGGGGTGGTCCACCTGCTGAGCTGCTCGATCAGATCGCTGCCGCAGGCCAGGTTGAGGAGCTGTTGCGTGAGAGCGGCTATCGCCTGCGCTTTCTTACCCAGCCGCAAGGACAGCGCACGCAAATTGAGCTGTGCGATCGCCACGGAAACAGTGTGAGGGTCCTCTCCACTGCCGAGGCATTCGAGCTCGCCGCTGGAAAGCCACTGGAGTAGGTACTTACGATGTCTACCTCAGGGCTTGGCGTCGAGTCCTCATCTGGCGCGCCGATCACGATCACGGGCCTGGCCTCTGGTCTGGAAACGACCAAGATCATTGCTGCGCTGATGAGCGCAGAACGGGCGCCCGTCACGCACTTGAGCAACGAGGAGGCCAAGCTCCAAGCTGAGCAGTCGCAGCTTCAAGGTATCCAGAGTAGCCTGCAGCAGCTGACGTTTGCGGCCTCGGAATTCAGTCTGCCGTCGCTGTTTGAAAGCTCGCAGGCTGTTACCTCCAACGAACCGGATCGGGTGAGCGCCACCAGCAGTAGTGGTGCTGGTGTTGGTGGCTATGAGGTGGAAGTCACAAAACTGGCCAACGCTGCGCAACGCACGTTCACGTTCGCCAGCCCTACCAGTGAACAGGCGGTCACGATCGACGGCCAAGAATTCACCCTCAAAGTGGGCGAGACCGCCAAAGAACTGGCCAATGCGATCAACAAGAGCACCGGTGCGACCGTGTACGCGGCGGCGCTTGAATCGGGAGCGATCGTGCTGTCTAACCGTGCGACCGGCAGCACGGGTGGTGAATTCATCGCAGTCACCGATCCGGGTGGGGCGCTGACCGAACAGGCTGAAACCGCCAAAGAAGGGCAGGATGCGGAATATAAGGTCGACGGCGTGGTTGGGGAATCGAGCTCCAACACGGTCACAGGCGCGATCCCGGGCGTTACGCTGACGCTCAACGGCCTGACCCCTACCGGCCCTGTCACGATCGATGTTCAGCCCCCTGGCGTCAACGCTAGTGCGGTGGAAGCGCAGGTGCAATCGTTTATCAAGCTGTACAACTCCACCGTCGAAGCCATTCAGGCACAGGTGCAGACTAAGCCTTTGGCACACCCAGGCGCTGGTGAATATGCCACGGGCATCCTCTTTGGCGACGTCGAACTCACTGGCGTTCTCGACAGTATGCGCGACTCGATGTATGAACCGATCGCGGGCCTTGAAGCTGAAATGTCGAGTCCGCTGAATATTGGCATTAGCACTGGCGCAGCGACCGGTGGCAGCTCGTCGCAGTCCTCGCTTGAAGGTCTGCTCACGCTCGATCCGGCCAAGCTCTCCGAAGCACTTGAGACGAACCCTGCAGGTGTGCAGAAAATGCTCGAGCAGTGGTCGCAGAACCTGCAGGCCACGATCAACAATGTGGCTGCTCCTGGTGGCGCGCTCGAATCGAGGTCCAACGGAGATGGTGCGCAGATCACCCAGTTGAGCAGTCAGATCAACACGATGAACGAAATGCTCGCTCACCGTGAAAAGGCGTTGCAGGCCACGTACGCGGCGTTGGAAGGTGTGATCTCGCGCAACAGCGCGCAGAGCGCTTGGTTGACCCAGCAGGAGGAATCGTTGAGCAAGCAGGGCATCTAGTGAGCCCCGCCGCTCAATTTTTTTTCCGCAGCGTCGATCAAGGGAAGTGAGATGAGCAACGTCGCCACATCCCATGCTGCCTACCGCAGAGGCACGGTGCTGGCGGCCACACCTACAGAGCTTGTGGTGTTGCTCTACGACGGTGCGCGTCGCTTTCTGCGCCAGGCGGTGGTGGCGATGGAGGAGGGAGAGGTCGAGCGCGCGCACACCACCCTGCGCTTTGGCGAACGCATCATCAATCACCTCGACGGGACGCTCGATTTCGAGCAGGGCGATCTCCCGCAGCGCCTGCACATGATCTACCGGTTCTGTCTTTCACAGCTCAACCTTGCTCGGATGCACCAGGAGACGGCCAAGATCGAAGAGGTCAGCGAGCTGCTGGGCGAGCTGCGCGAGGCATGGAGCCAGATCGCGGCGGAGGCCGAGCGCGGGTGAGCCCTGCGGTGCTCGATGACAGTGTCGAGCCCTTGCTGCGCCGCTATCAGGCGATCCATGAGCACGCCGAGCTCGAATTGGAGCTGGCGGGTAGGGGTGAGATCGAGCGTCTGGGCGCGCTCGGTCCCCGCTGGGAGCAGCTGATCGCTGGTCTGCCCGCGCAGCCGCCGCCTGCCGCTGCCGAGCTGTTGCAGCGCGCGCGGCTGATACACGAGCGCACGCACATCGAGCTGGCCCGCATGCGCGACGCGCTGCTGTGTGAGCTGGGGTCGGCCACACATGCCAGGCGTGCGGCCGATGGCTATGCCGGGCAGCTTCGCCGCCGCCCGCGCCTGGACCGCAACGCCTAGCGGGTCCAACGCCTAGCGGGCGCCGCGCCTGCACCGCGATTGGCGCTAGGTGGTGGTGAAGCTGGTTGCGCTGCTGACCGTGCCGACGGGCGCCACTGTGTTGGTCACGCTGACCGCGCCAGCGCCCACCCCAGCGGGCACTGTTGCCTTCAGCTTTGTGGCGGAAACGTAGGTCACGCTGGCTGCTGGTACGCCGTGGAAGCTTACGGTCGAGTTGTTGCGGAAGCCCAGCCCGGTGATCGTCACCACTGCCCCCGGCGCGCCTTTGACGGGTGCGAGGTGTGAGACTGACAGCGTTGGCGTGAACAGGCCGGCGCTTGTCACAGTCTTCACGGGGGTGACCACAGCGATGTCTCCGGCGAGCGCTCCGTTGGGCACGGTTGCTTCGATCTGCGTGGAGGAGCTGACGGTGAAGCTCGCTTTGATGCCGTCGAACTGCACTCCGGTGGTTGTGCCCAGAGCTGTACCGGTGATCGTCACCGTGCTGCCTGTGAGCCCTGTGGTGGGCGTGAAGCTGGTGATGGTGGGTAGGTCTGAGATCACCGCTGCTGTCTGCGTGGAGATTGCTGGCTCGCTGCTGCCGGCGGCGTTGCTGGCGGTCTCTTGCACGCGGATGGTCGAGCCGACGTAGCTGGTGGTGGGCAGTTTGTAGGTCGGTCCGCTGGCTCCTGTGATCGCCGAGCAGCTGGCGCCGGAGGCGTTGCATACTGCCCATTGCTCTGTGTATGAGGTCGGGCTGTTGCTCCACGCGCCGTGGCTGACGGTCAGTGTCTGGCCCTGTTGGGCGGTGCCCGAGATCGTGGGCGCTGAGGTGTTCGCGGGGCTGGTGGCTAGCGTGAACGCGCCCAGCCCGATCGGGCTGCCGACCCCTGTTGGGCCGTCGTAGCCGCTGCTTGCGCTGCAGGATGTCGCACCGGTGCAGGTGCCGTTGCTGCCGGTTACCACGTCGAATAGGTCGTGGGAGTTGCCGATGTTGGAGTAGAGCGTGCTCGCGGGGTACTGGACGCTGTGGGCGCCGCCCGCCAAACCGAACTCACCGGCGACGATTGGCGAGGCGGCCGAGGTGCCTCCCCAGACGCCCCAGCCGGTTGGGTATCCGCCTGGCGAGGGCGTGGTGTCGTAGACGTCCACTCCTGTGCGGGGGTTGGCGTCGGCTGCCACGTCTGCGACTGAGCGGCTGCCGTCGCACGCTGTGGCGGAGAAGTTTTCTATGTCGCTCTGCCATAGCTGGGCTGTGAAGGCCACGCTGCAGCCGCTGCCGCCGCCCGCCCACACGGTGCTGCTCCAGCCGCTTTCGGTGGGATACAGGCTGGTTCCGCCGACAGCAACCACATCGGGGGAGCTGGCTGGGAAGTTGGCCGCTTCATAGTCGCCTTCGCACCCCTCGTTGTAGTAGCCGCAGTCGCCGGAGGACGCGGTGATCACTACGCCAGGGTGGTTGTAGGGGGCGTTGTAGGCGGAGTAGCTCGAGTCCTCCGCCCCGCCGTAGGAGTTGCTGACCTCCGTTGCTCCCGCTTTCACCGCCGCGTCGACCGCCGCCCCGAGGGCGCCAAAGGAGCTGTTGGCGGCCTCCACCAGCATCACGTGGCAGCCCTGGCAGATGGCGCGGGCCATATCTAGGTCGAGCGATATCTCGGTTGCCCAGCCACCTTCGGTGGCTGGCAGTGGGCTCGTCTTGCCTTCCTGGTTGAGCTTGTGGAAGCAGCCGTTGGCGCTGGTGCACGCGGGCAGGCCGAACTGTTTGTCATAGACGCCCAGGTCTGCTTCGGCGGTGGGGTCGTTGTAGGCGTCGACCACGGCGATCGTTTGTACCGAGGAGCCGAGCACTTCGTTGGGTAGTGAGTAGGCAGCGTGGAGGTTCGCGGGGGTCAGGCCTTCCGGGTTGGGCGTTTTGTTGGTGACCGCTGGGCTTGCGCCAGCGGCTACTTCCCCGGCCTGCCTGGTGGCGGCGGCTTTGAGGTCCGCTCGTGTCAGCGACGTCGAGACCAGTCGTACCCCCAGGCACCCGGCCGAGCCTGGGTGCGGGATGGTGCACATGTTCTGAGTCCGGTAGGCAGAGCTTGAGAGCGACGCGTTTGCGGCTGGGCTGAGCCCCAAGGCCAGCGCACCTGCCGCGATCAGCGCAGCTGTGGTCCGCATCAACGCCGTGTGCTCGCGCCGCGCAAACGAGGTGTGCTCGGGTGTGGCCTGTGGGCTTGACATTTTCTAATTGCTCTCGATCGCTCGCTTTGCCTGTTTCTTGGCTGCAAGGTCGGCTACCGGCGAGCAACGCCTGAGAACAGGGCCAAGCGTGTGGACGGGTCGGCAAAACGCCTGCACGGCGGGCTCGCTACGCCTGCGCAACGGGGTCACTGCCAATCCGGCTGTGGCTTGGGCGACTCCTAAAGATCTCGCCGGCCCGGCCGATCACGGGGGCGGCCCCTCGATGGCCATGCAGTGTGCGACCTCATGGAGAGCGTCGGTTTCAGCCCAGGGAGGGCGGAAAGGACACCCCTCATATGGCTCTCGTCGACTCGACCCAGCAGTTGCTGGAGGCTGCCATGCGCGGCTCCTGGCAGCGTCAAACCGCCCTCACGAACAACATCGCCAACGCTGACACCCCCGGCTATCAGCCCCAAGAAGTGAGCTTCGAGTCGGCGCTTGAAGGTGCGATGAACACGGGTGAATCGCCCAGCGAAGTGCAGTTCCAGACCGAGACCGAGCCGTCCGAATCGGGACCGAACGGCACCGGTGTGAGCATCGATCAGGAATCGGCGAAGCTTGCTGAAAACGGCCTTGACTATCAGGCGCTCACACAGGTCGCCGGTGCCCGCGAGAGCATTATGCGTGTGGCGATGGGCGCCGCGGCGTAATGGGGCTCTTCGACGCGATCGGCATCGCTGGCACCGGTCTGACAGCGGAGCGCATCCGTATGGATGTGACCGCGGAGAACCTCGCCAACGCCGATACCACCAAGGGCGCCAATGGCCAGCCCTACCAGCGCCAGGAGGTGGTGTTGCAGCAGGCCGGGGCGAGCGACTTCGGCGGCGCGCTCACCAGTGCCATCCACCAGGGCGCAGGCTCGCAGCAGGCGGGCGGCGTGGAGGTTTCGGGGATCGTCAGCGACAGCACCCCCGACCAGCAGGTCTATGACCCTGGCAGCCCCGAAGCGGACGCGAAGGGCTATGTGAAGCTGCCGAACATCAGCACGGTCACGGAAATGACCGATTTGATCTCTGAGTCGCAGTCCTATCAATCGGATGTGACTGCCATGCAGACGGCCAAGTCGATGTTCACCTCGACGCTGGGGTTGCTCAAATGATCATCCCTCCGGTCGGCGGCGCGGTATCCCAGCTGTCCCTGGGCCAGGTGGAAGGCCTTGCCCATGGCTCACAGTCGCCTGCTGTGACCGGCGCGGGCGGCGAATCGTCGAGCTTCGGCGGCGAGCTCACGGAAGCGATCTCCTCGCTGGAGAAGACGCAGGACAGCGCGTCCAGTGCTTCGCAGGCGCTTGCCACGGGCACAACTAGCGATCCGGAGGGTGCTGTGGTGACGGTCGAGGATGCGCAGCTGGCGATGGAACTGGCCGGGCAGCTCCGCACGAAGGCCACGGAAGCTGTCCAGAACATCTTCAGCACCCAGGTCTGATCGATGCCCCCAGCAGCCCAGCTCGCATCCAGGCTTACCCCCCGCGGATGGCTAATCGCAGGCGCCACCGCTGTGGCGGCGATCCTGTTCATCTACCTGTTCGTACACACGGTCTCCCAGCCGAGCTACACGACGCTGGTGAGCGGCGTGCAGCCCTCCCAGACTGGCAAGATGACGAGCACGCTCAGCGCGCAGGGGATCGGCTACGAGCTTCAGGACAACGGCACTGCGATCGCCGTGCAGGCCAACGAGGCTTCCAAGGCGCGTGTGGCGCTCGCTGGTGCGAACCTGCTGGGCAACACTCAGCCTGGCTTCTCGCTGTTCGAAAAACAGAACCTTGGGGAAAGCAACTTCCAGCAGCAGGTCACCTACCAGCGCGCGCTGCAGGGGCAGCTTGAGGAAACGATCGACAGCATCCAGGGCGTCTCTGGCGCGCAGGTCGAGCTGGTGCTGCCGAGCTCTCAGAATCAGATATTCGGCGAAAACCAGAATGCCTCCTCTGCTGCTGTGCTGTTGTCGGGGACTAACTCGCTGGACTCCAACTCTGTGCGGGGGATCGCGCAGCTGGTCTCCTCGAGCGTCTCTGGCTTGCAGCTGAACAAGGTCACGATCACCGACGCTGCTGGTGAACTGCTGTGGCCGGCGGCCGGTGGCGGCGGCGGCGCTGGCGGCTCGGGCACGCAGGTGCAGGAAGCTGAGCAGCGCTATGACCAGAGCACCGCCGCGAGCCTTGACGCGATGCTCGCGCAGACGCTCGGCACGGGCAAGGCGCAGGTTTTGGTGTACGCCAACATGAACGTGGACCAAACGACCAAGGAATCGCTTGAATATGCCAAAACGGGCACGCCGCTGGCGCAGAGCAAGTCGATTGAAACGCTTGCCGGCACGGGCAGTGGCGCGGGTGGTGTGACGGGCACTGCGAACCTCAACGCGGCTGCCCAGAGCGCCAACGGCAAGTCCAACTACAAGCACGAAACGACTAACTCCTCGCTCGGTGTGAGCAAGACGGTCACGCATTCCACCGTCGCGCCTGGCACGGTCGAAAGCCAGCATGTTTCGGTGCTGCTCGACAAATCGGTGCCCGCTGCTGCGCTGCCGGCGATCCGCGAAGCGATCACCAACGCCGCTGGCATCCAGACGAAGCGTGGGGACACGATCTCGATTGGGCAGGTCGCGTTCGCCAAGACCACGACTGCTGCGGCGGCAAGCAGCCCGCTGGGCATGGCCAAGTACGTGCTGCTTGGGCTGGGCGCGATCTTGTTCTTGTTCTTCACCACCCGTTCGCTGCGTAAGCGCGAAAAGGAGCCGATCACCGAGCCCACATGGCTGCGCGAGCTGGAGACGCCGATGCGGCTGTCTGAGCTGGAACGTGAGACCTCGCCGCGCGTCACCGCAGCGATGGCAGCGGTGGCGCCCGCCAATGGTGGCGGTAGCGCTAACGGTCAAGGCAGGGACGGTGAGGCGAGCATCCGCGAGCAGGTCGAGCAGCTCGTCGACAGCAACCCTGATCGCGTTGCCCAGCAGCTGCGTAGCTGGATGCAGGAGGGCTAGCACGCGATGGCCGGCGAGCCTTCGACGGAGGTCGTCCCAGCGTCGGCTGGCGCTGTCACCGAGACGCTGCCCGCCAAGCTCGAGCCTGTTGCTGGCACGCGCAAGGCGGCGGTGCTGATGGCTGCGCTGGGCTCTGAGCGCGCCGCGAAACTGCTGCAGCGGATGGGCGAAGACGAGATCGAGAGCTTGTCGATGGAGATGGCCAGCTTGAGCGCTGTGGGTGCGGACACGACGGAGTCGATCTTCACCGAGCTCGCCGCGTTGACCAGCACTGGAGAGATGGGCACCGCGGGGGGGCTGGACTATGCCCGCGGTGTGATCGAGCGCGCGCTTGGTCCGGAGCGTGCCGCTGAAGTCCTCGGCCGCCTGTCTGCTCGCACGGAGACGCCGCCGTTTGAATTTCTGCAGCGCATCCCTGCGGAGCGCACTGCTGCGTTGCTGCGCAGCGAGTCGCCGCAGACGATCGCGTTGATCCTCGCCAGCCTGCAAACGGCGGCCGCTGCGCAGGTGCTCGCGCGGCTGCCCGAGCGCCAGCAGCCGGATATTGCGTTGCGCATCGCGCGCATGGGCGAGACCAGCGCACAGGTGGTCGAGCAGGTCGAGGAGGTCATCCGCCACAAGCTGACAGCGGTCGCCGAGCGCGAGTACTCAGCTGCGGGAGGCACCAAGAACTTGGCTGAGATCCTCAACCACTCCGATCGCACCACTGAGCGCAATGTGCTCGAGAAGCTTGCCTCCGAAGATAAGGATCTGGCTGAGGAGGTGCGCAGCATGCTGTTCGTCTTCGAGGACATCGTCAAGCTCGAAGAGCGTGCTGTGCAGCAGGTGCTGCGCGAGGCCGACCAGAAGGATCTCGTGCTGGCGCTTCGCGGCGCTCCGGACAACGTCAAGGAGGTTGTGTTGACGAACATGTCCGAGCGTGGCGCGGAGATGATCAAGGAAGAGATGGAGATCCAGCCGCCGCAGCGCAAGCGCGATATCGACGCTGCCCAGAGCCGCATCGTGGCGGTCGTGCGCAAGCTCGAGGAGGCCGGCACGATCGTGATCGCCAGTGACAGCGAGGACGAAAGCGAAGCGGTTGTCTGACGCGGCCGTCAGCTATGACTTCGAGCAGCTCGAGCCTTCTGAGCCGCCGCCGCGCGACGCGGCTGCGCGGATGCTTGCGCAGGCTACAGCCGAGGCGGAGCGCATCCGCGAGCTGGCGCGCGCCGAGGGTTTCGAGGATGGTCGGGTCGCCGGGCATGAGCGGGGCGTGGCCGAGATCTCCTCTGGTGCAGCTGCGCTCGATGCTGCTGCCCAGGGCATCGAGGCGCTGCGCACGGAGGTCGTCGATGCGGTCGAAGCGGACGCCATCGATCTGGCGCTTGGGCTTGCCGCGAAGATCCTCGCGGGCGCCCAGCAGGCGCACCCGGAGCTGGTCGTGGAGGTCGTGCAGGGTGCGTTGCGGCGCATCAGCGACCGCCGCAGGATCACCGTGATGGTCAACCCTTTGGACCTTGACGTGGTGAAGGCGGCGATCGGTGGGCTGACCGCCCAGGGCAGCGGCGTCGAGCTGTGCGACCTGCAGTCAGACGAACGTGTTCGTGCTGGCAGCGCCATCGTGCGCACGAGCGAGGGCGAGGTCGATGCGAGCGTGCATACGCAGCTGGAGCGCGCCCGCGAGGTGGTGAGCCTTTCGCTGCAGACCGTCGAGGGGGCGACGTGAGCGAGGAGCAAGCGCTTGCTGTGCGCCCAGCTGGTGCGCTGCTGGGGCGTGCGGGCGAGGCGATGCTGGAGAGTGATCTCGCCAGGCGCCATGGCTTTGTCAGCAACCTGATCGGGTTGATCATCGAGGCCACTGGCCTGCAGGCGGAGGTCGGCGAGGTGTGCCTCGTGGGTACCGATCGCAACCGCGCTGCTGTGTCCGCCGAGGTGGTGGGCTTTAGGGATGGGCGCACGCTGTTGATGCCGCTCGGGGAGCTGCATGGCATTGGGCCTGGCACCCGCGTGTTGGCTAGCGGCGCGCCGTTTCGCGTCGCTGTCGGCGAGGGCCTGCTTGGGCGCATTGTCGATGGGCTGGGGATCCCCGATGACGGGGAGCCGGTGCCGCGGGCGTTCGCGCGCTCGACGATCGCCACGCCGCCAAACGCTTTGTCCAGGCCGCGTATCCGCGAGCGTGTGGGGCTGGGTGTGCGCGCGCTGGATGGCCTCGTGCCGTGTGGGCGCGGGCAGCGGCTGGGCATTTTCGCCGGCTCTGGTGTTGGTAAGTCCTCGCTGCTGGGGATGATTGCCCGCTCCACTAACGCCTCGATCAACGTGATCGCGCTTGTCGGTGAGCGTGGTCGTGAGGTGCGCGAGTTCGTCGAGCGTGATCTCGGTGACGCGCTGGAGCGCTCGGTCGTCGTTGTCGCCACCTCCGACCAGCCTGCGCTCGTGCGCATCAAGGCTGCTTTCACTGCCACCACCATCGCTGAGTACTTCCGCGATCAGGGCCACGACGTGATGCTGATGATGGACTCTGTCACGCGCTTTGCCATGGCCCAGCGCGAGGTGGGGCTGGCGATCGGCGAGCCGCCTGCCACGCGCGGCTACACGCCTAGCGTGTTCGCGTTGCTTCCGCGCCTGCTCGAGCGTGCCGGCACGAGCACCACCGGCTCGATCACCGGCCTGTACACGGTGCTCGTGGATGGCGATGACATGAACGAGCCGATCGCCGACGCTGTGCGCTCGATCCTCGACGGCCATGTGGTGCTCACGCGCTCGCTCGCCCACGCCGGGCACTACCCCGCGATCGACATCCTGCACAGTGTTTCGCGCTTGGTCGGTGAGATCGTCTCGCCTGAGGTCGAGCAGGCTGGGCAGCGCCTGCGTGCGGCGCTGGCAGTGCTGCGTGAGAAGGAAGACCTGGTGGCCATCGGTGCCTACCAGCCCGGCAGTGACCCCGCCTTGGACACCGCCCTCTCGCATCGCTCCCGGATCGAGCGCTTCCTGCGTCAGCCGGTGCACGAGCGCAGCGACCCGTTGCAGACCGACCAGCGCCTACTCGAGCTGGGCTCCTCGCTCGCCAGCGAGCTCGAGCAAGCCAGCGGCGAGATCCCTGACGCTGAGGAGGTTCCCCCCGAGCTCGCCGCCAGCGCCAGCGGTGCCATCGCCAGCGCGGGCGCCGGGGCGGACGCTGTGGATTTCGATACCGCAAGCGGGCCCGCGATCCCTGCGCTCGGGTTGGGCATCTGAGGGTGAGCTCGATGAGCTGGGCGAGCTGGGTGCGCTACGTGAGGAGCTCGACTTACCTTTTTGGTGTGGTGTATCGCCATGGCTATACACCAGGCGCAAGAGCACATATCCCCGTGGGCCCACGCGCACCGCAGCAGTTGGTCGGTGTGCCCAGCTCAAGAACCTGCCATGGCGTCCGATAACCAGGCCGTGCCCGGATCTGCGTTTCGCTTCCGTCTCGAGCGCGTGCGCGCGGTGCGTGAGCGCAAGGAGAAGCTAGCTCAGCGTGATCTTGCGGATGCGATCCTGCGGCGCTCCAGCAGCATCGAGGAGCTGCGTGCGGCTGACGCCCACGTAGAGCATGCGCGTGAGCAGCAGCGAAGCGTCGCCACCGACGCTGTCAGCGCTACCGATCTACAGGTCCGCCAGGCGTTCCTCGAGCGTGTGGAGGCGCAGCGACGGCTGCGTGTGAGCGAGCTCCAGCAGCGCGAGACGGAGGTCGCCGAGCGCGACGCTGACCTGGCGACAGCAGCCAGCGAGCATGAGATGCTCAATCGCTTGCGCGAGCGCCACCGCGGCGAGCATATCCGCGAGACAGCACGTCGCGAGCAGGGCGACATCGACGAGATCGCCGCCACGCGCTTTCGCAGGAGCCCCGCGTGAGCACGCAAGCGGTGAGCGGCGCCACGGCTGGCATACCGGCCGGGGAGCTGGCGGTCATGCAGCGTGTGCAGCAGTTGCAGCAGATGATCGAATCCGCGCGCACCGGCGTCTCCCCTGGGGCTTCGTCAGCGACCCCTTCCTCGGCCACTGCCACCACTACTGGCTCCGCCTACCCAGCCACCACGAACACCGATTTCGCCTCGGCGCTGCAGGCAGCCACCACCGCTGATGACTCCGCAGCTTCAGGCGCCTCCAACGTCGCTGGCTATCCAGGCCTCACCTATGACGCCGCCAATGGGGCTGGCGCGGGCGGCGAAGCGGGCAACTACGAACCGCTGATCGAACAGGCGGCCGCCCGCAACGGCGTCGATCCGGCGGTGCTGCATGGCCTGATCGAGCAAGAGTCGGGTTTTGACCCCAGTGCTACCAGCAGCGCGGGTGCCTCCGGACTGACCCAATTGATGCCCGGCACCGCGTCCTCGCTGGGCGTCGCCAACCCGCTGAACCCGGCGGAATCGATTGAAGGCGGCGCGCGCTACCTCGGCCAGCTGATGACGCAGTTCGGCGGCAACACCGAAGACGCGCTGGCTGCCTACAACGCCGGTCCCGGAGCTGTGGAGCAGTACGGAGGCATCCCCCCCTACGCCGAAACCCAGAGCTACGTCAGCAAAGTCCTCGGCAACGCCGAAGCCTACCGGCAGTCTCACCCCACGACCGCTGCAGCGAGCCTCGCATGAGCGTCGCACCAACCCTCGCTTCCTCGCTGCCGCCGACGTCCGGCGCCCCGCCAACGTCCGGCGCTCCGCCGGGGTCGCACGCGCCACCGGGCGGGTTGCTCTTCCAGAGCACGCTCGCCGAACAGTCGGCCCGGACCGCAAACGCGGAAGGCCATCAACAGAGAAGCGCTGAAGCGAGTGGCAGGCAAGGGGCGGAACGCTCCAGCGCCCGTCGCTCCGGCCATGATCACGAAGCGGATGCGGCTGTCGCTCAGGCTGGCGCTGAAGCTGCTGTGAGCGCCGCCACGCCCGTAAGCGCGTCAACGCCGTCGAGCAGCGCTCGCTCGAGCTCAGCTAACGACACAGCGACCGGTGCGCCTGCGGGTCAAAGCGCCAGCACGTCTGCGCTCGAAGGCTCAGCTGCGTCTGGCACAGGCGCCTCCTCTACGTCTTCGCAGTCGCCAGGCCAAGATGCTGCGTCCGCGCTCACAGCAGCCGACGAAGCGAGCATCGCCGCCTCGGAGTCCGCTGCGCCGGGCGCCGCCACTGAACCTGCAGCTGGCGCCACCCAAGGCACGCCCGCCACGCCTGCCACGAGCGCCGCGACGCCCACGCCAGGCACGCTCCCAACCACCCCAACGCCGCCGGCCACGACCACGAGCGCCACGCCAGGCACGCTGCCCACGGGTGCTACCGCCCGCACGTCCTCGACCAATGTCACGTCTGCGCCCAGCGCGAACCTGCCGTCAACCGCCACATCTGCGTCGCCAAGCGCGGAGGCTGGCGTGCAGGAAGCCGGCCAGAGCTCTGCGGCGTCGGCGGAACCTGCACTTGCTGGCTCCGCGAAGGAATCCGCCGCGAGCACTGCTGCGGGCACTGTGGCTCCCGCTTCCTCTGCGGCTGCTGCGAGCACGCCCGCGGCGCCGGTTCGTACGGATGCCTCGTCAACCGCTCGTGCGGGCGCTGGCGTTGGCGAACCGTCCACTGCCTCTACGGGCGCCCAGGCGCAGACGGGCGGCCAGGGTGGCGCAGATGCCGGGCAGGCGGGCGTAAACGGATCGCTTGCCGCCGCGCAGGCAGCGAAAGCGCTGAGCTCCGGTCGGACATCGGACGCGCTGGCTGTGGCGCAACCGAGCGGGGTGGCACAGGCGAGCGTAGTCCCAGCAGGCGCGGAAGCGGGCTCGCTAACGAGCGTGCTTGCAGCGTCGCAGGCATCGGTGAGCGCTGGCTCATCGTCAGCTGGCGTGGGCACGCCGTCCGCTGGTCCTGTTGGCATGCAGGACATGATCGACGCTATCCGTGCCACCATCGAGATCGCTGCCCGTCAAGGAGCTACGCAGGCACGGATCGCGCTACAGCCTGAAGAGCTTGGCCAAATCAACATCCACTTGAGCCAGACCAGCGAGGGTCTGTTGGCACGCGTGAGCGCGCAGACGCCAGCCGCAGCACAGGCCCTGGCCGACGGGCGCTCGGAGCTGCGCCAGTCGCTGAGCTCGCTCGGCCTGCCGCTGCTGCGCCTGGACATCGGCGGGCAGTCCGAAGCGCGCGAGCGCCAGGAACGCTTCACCGCGGGCGCCGGCAGCTCATCGGGCGGCTCCACCCCCTCTGAAGACGGCGACGGCGCCGAGCCCGTTGCGGGGCTCGATGGCGCGGTCGCGCCTGCAGCTATCACGGGCGGCGAGCTCGTAGACGTGCTCGCCTGAACGAGACGAAAGGACTGACCACCATGACAACCAACCCACTCACAACCGCACATGCCGCCGCGGCTACCCCCGCGACCACTACGCCTGCCGGCGGCACGACGCCTGAAAACCCGAGCGGGGTGCTTGGCCAGAACGACTTTCTGAAATTGATGATCGCCCAGCTGCAGGCGCAGAATCCGCTGGAACCGGGCAACAGCAACGAATACCTCAACGAGCTCGCCCAGTTCACGCAAGTCGAGCAGATGACCAACATGGCAAACGCCAACGAGCTCTCTGGTGCGGTGCAGCTGATTGGACGCAAGGTCTCCTACAACGGCACCGCGGGCGCCTTGGTGACAGGCACTGTGGAAAGCGTCCAGTCGACTGCCACCGGTACGACCGTGACGGTCGAAGGCACTCCTGGCGTGACGCTGTCGAGCATCACCGATGTCGAATGAGCCCTATCTCCAATCCTGCGCTCGTACCTCCAGGGGGCCTGAATGCCCCGGTGGTGCCAGCTGGCGGGGCTGGCGGGAGCACTACGCCAGCCAAGGGGGCTGGCAAGGACGCTGCCGCGGGGAAGTCCTTTGCCGATGCGCTCTCCCAGGCGGATCAGTCTCAGCAGCTGCAGTTCTCCAAGCATGCGCTCGCACGTGTCGAGCGCCGTGGGATCGAGCTGGACTCGGCCACGCTGGGAAGGCTTTCAGAGGGGGTAGGACGCGCCGCCAGCAAGGGCTCGCGCGACTCCCTGGTTCTTGTCGACGGCACTGCCTTTGTGGTGTCCGTCAGCAATCGAACGGTCATAACGGCCGTCGGATCGGAACACATGAAGGACAACGTGTTCACCAACATCGACAGTGCCGTGATCGCATGAGAACAGCGGCAATCGACAACTACGGCTGGACCTCCCTGAGGAAGCCGCGAAAGGAAGGGCAGTCACGATGATGGCTGGAATGTATGCCGCTATCAGCGGCCTCGATGCGAACCAGGCGATGCTCAATGAGACCGCGAACGACCTGGCGAATGTGAACACAGTGGGTTACAAGGCCGCGAGCGTCACGTTTGCGGACTCGCTCACGCAGGTCATGCACGGGGCTTCAGGCCCGACCAGCACCAACGGTGGTACCAACCCTGAGCAGATCGGGCTTGGCGTGCAGGTCAACGCAACTGAGAACGAAATGACCGAGGGCTCCTTCCAGACCACCAACAACCCGCTCGACGTTGCGCTCGAGGGACCAGGCTTCCTGCGTGTGGGAGCTGGTGAACCGAAAGCAGAAGAACTCACAGGCGGCCTGCCAGCGAAATTCCAGTACACCCGTGCTGGCGACTTGAAGACCGACTCGAACGGTTATCTGACCACGCAGTCCGGCGAATATGTCATCGGGCGTAACGCCGAAGTGGCCAGTGAATCCGAAACGGGCAACACCTACAAGCCTGGCGAAAAAGACACCTACATCAGGGTTCCGCCCGGCTCGGCCAACGTGTCAATCGGCCAGGACGGCTCCGTCAGCTACACCGATGAGGAAGTCGGCTCTGAACAGTTCGAAAAGCGGGTCACCGCGGGCTACCTGTCGCTCGCCACGTTCGCCAACGAATCCGGACTGGAACGCCTGGGTGGCTCGCTGTGGGGACAGAGCGCTGACTCGGGCGCGCCCATCGTTGGCACACCTGACACTTCCGGGTTCGCTTCGACCATTGGCGGCGAGCTCGAGATGTCCAACGTCGACATGGCGACCGAGATGACCAACATGATTACCGCCGAGCGCGGTTATCAGGCCAACTCTCGCGTGATCTCCACTGCGGACGAAATGCTCGGCACGCTGGTGACGATGCAGTAAGCCGAAGCGTTCGCGTCCGCGTGCGAGGAACGCGCGGGCGCTGAATCCCAGATCGCCGCGAAAGGACGGCGCCAATACGCAGGGATAACTCCGAGGAGCCAGGGGTGGGGCGGCGGCGCAGGAAGCCGTCCCACCCTGTGGCTAACGTGTTTAGAAGGGGGTGCACTGATGATCACGCTCAACCGGCTCGGCCACACCGACGAGCCTTTCCAGCTGAATGTCGACATGATCGTGACGGTCGAGTCAACCCCCGACACGGTGATCACGCTCGCCACCGGCACCAAGGTCGTGGTCGCCGAGACGCCCGCTGAGGTGGCCGCCGCCGTGCACGACTACCGGGCTGCTGTGCTGGGCGACGCGTTCAGGCGTCGCGGCGCGCCGCAGCGCGCGGCCGTAGCGGCACCCGCTCCTGCTCCCGCCGCGCGCGATGCTCCGCGGCTCGCTGCAGTCGAGGACGAGCACACCTAGGCGCGGTTATCGGCGCCGGTTCCCGGACTGGTCCGCAAGCCGGCCTGGGCGATTTGTTGCAGACATGGTGTGGCCGTTTGTGCAGGCCCGCCAGCCAAGATTGAAGGATTGTCGGCAAACGCCGATGTAGCGAAGCAATGAAGGCTTCTACGGCCATCGGAATCGGGGTGGCCTTCGGCTCCCTGATGATGAGCTCGCTGATGGGTGGGACGAGTCCTGCTTCGTTCATCGACATCCCCGCGCTCATGATCATCCTTGGTGGAACTGGAGGTGTCACGCTTGCCAGCGTTGGCATGGCCTCGATGAAGCGTGTGCCCAGCCTGTACAAGCTGGTGTTCTCAGCCGAACCGCCCGACATGCGGGGCCAATTGGACAAGCTGGTGTCTCTTGCTGACAAGGCCCGTCGTGAGGGGCTGCTTGCGCTCGACGCGATGCTCGGCGAGATTGAGGATCCCTTCACGCGCAACGCTTTGCAGCTGGTCGTCGATGGCACCGACCCGGAGATGGTCCACGCGATCCTCGAGGCTGAGGTCGACGGGATGGCAGCGCGCCATGAGGCTTCCGCGGCACCGTTTGAGAAGGCCGGCGGCTTCGCGCCGACGATGGGCATCATCGGCACCGTGCTGGGGCTCGTGCACGTGCTGCAGAACCTCGCCGCACCGGCCTCGCTTGGGCCCTCGATCTCCGCCGCGTTCATCGCCACGCTGATGGGTGTCGGCTCCGCCAACGTGGTGTTCCTGCCGATCGCCAACCGGCTGAAGGCGATCTCTGCTGAAGAGATGGAGCTGCGGATGATGACGCTCGAGGGGATCCTCTCGATTCAGGCCGGCGATAACCCGCGTCTGGTCTCCGAAAAGCTGATGTCTTATCTGCCGCCCGCCGAACGCACCACTGCCGACGGCGACAACGTGTCGCAGCTGAACGTCGAGGCGAAGGCAGCCTAGCGATGCCCCGTGGACACGGCCGTGGCCGTCGCCACCACGGAGGCGGTGAGGAGGGCGGCGGCGAGCGCTGGCTGTTGACCTACGCGGACATGATCACGCTACTTATGGCGCTGTTCATGGTCCTGTTCTCGATCTCCTCGGTCAACATCTCCAAGTATCAGACGCTGCAGAAGTCGCTGAAGGCCGCCTTCTCCGGCAACATCCTGCCGGGCGGCAAGGCAATCGCCCAGCAGGGGGCGACCGACAACGCCGCGCAAACTCCCGCCAGCGTGGAACTGCAGGCGATTGAGCCTGTCGCCACTGAAGGCTCGAGCAGCCTGCAGAACAGCACCCTGCGTGGCACCTCCACCAGCACCGCCACTGCTACTTCCAGCTCCACGCAGGCGGCCGCAGCCGCGCTCAAGCAGGCGGCGGCCAATCGCCAGGCCGCCGAGTTCGCGCGCATCAAGCAGGAGCTCGATGCTTACGCCAAGTCACACGGCTTCGCCAAAAGCGTTACCGCCACGATCGAAGCGCGTGGGCTGGTCATCAAGGTCCTCACCGATGACCTACTGTTCGCCTCCGCACAGGCGACGCTCGACACCCGCGCGGATGGGCTGCTCAGCGAGATCTCCCAGCTGCTCAACGTCGATGAGACGCACCCCATCTCCGTCGAAGGCAACACCGACAACGTGCCCATTCACAGCAGCCAGTTCCCCAGCAACTGGGAGCTTTCGACCGCTCGTGCGAGCACCGTTGTGGAGTTCCTCATCGGCCACGGTGTCAGCGCGAACAGGCTGACCGCATCGGGCAATGCCGAACAGCGTCCGGTCGATAGCAACGCCAGCGCTGCCGGTCGCGCGCGCAATCGGCGGGTGGAGATAGTAATGCGACGCGTCCACGGTGCCGAAGGTGAAGGCGAAGCCGAAACAGAACCTTAGTCAAGGACGAATCAGACCATGCTCAAGAACAAAAAGCTAATGCTTGCGGTGGCCCTGCCGATTCTCATACTGGGAGTGGGTTACAAGATGACCCGTCCCAAGCCCGTCAACAACGACAAGATCAAGGGGACCATCTACGTTATGCCGGGGCCGTTCCTGCTGAATCTGACCGATGGGCGCTTTGCGAAGCTCACGGTTGGGCTCGAGCTTTCCCCCGGTCAGAGCGATGGCGCCTCGGCGACCTCCACCGCCAGCAGCGGCGAAAACGCCATTGGCACGTTGCCCGAGGAACCGCTGGTTCGTGAAATCGTGACCAACGCGATCACCAATCAAAACGGCGAAACGCTCGTTAGCGAACAGGGCCGAAAGGCGATCAAGCATCAGATTCTGCAAGCGATCGAGAAGCAAACGGACGTCAAGGTCGAAGCGGTGCTGATCCCAGACCTCACCGTCCAATAGGAGCGAACTTGACCGAGACGATCGAGTACGAGCAGTTCGAGCAGGGCGGTGATGGCACTCCATCGAGCCCGGACTCCGCCTCTGAGGTGGATCTGAGCCGTCTTAGCGACATTCCGATGGAGCTGAGCGTGGAGATTGGGCGCACGCACATGACCGTCGGTGAGACGCTCGATCTGCGCGTCGGTTCGGTTGTCACGTTGGAGCGCCTCGCCGGCGAGGCCGCTGACTTGCTGGTCAACGGCAGCGCGATCGCCTGTGGTGAGGTCGTCGTCATCGACGAGCAGTACGGTCTGCGCATCACTGAGATCCTCGACGTCCAGCCCGACGCTGAGGGCGCTGAGCCCGTCGACGGGGCCGCGGCCCATGCGCCAGGCGATGGCAAGGATGCACAGGCCGGCGACGCTGATGGCGCGCCCGCTGGGGAGGGCTGAGCTGGACATGAGCGTCAGCCAGGAGCAGAGCGACGCCCCAGAGGCCGAGCAGGGCGCGTCCACCGAGGAGGTTCTGGGTGAGCTCGCCGAGAGCATCCGCACGCTTGACTTTTCCCAGCCGACGAAGTTCACAACCGAGCTCCGACGCCGGATCGTCCGTGCTCTGGACCAGTTCTGTGAGGCGCTCGGCAACTGGATGGCCGGTGAGCTGAAAGCCGAGACCGAACTCGCGCTCACCGACATTAGCCAGCACACGTGGGCGGCCGCCAAGTCGCAGTTGCCGGCGGACTCGATCGCAGTGGCCGTAGAGGCCCCCTCGATCGAGCGCCACATGCTGATGAGCGTCGAGCTGCCGCTTGTCCTGCAGGCACTCGAATGCTTGCTCGGTGGCGAGGCCTCGCATGCGCCCGAGCAGCGCCATTTGACTGAGATCGACTGGGTGCTCACCAGGGGCGTGCTCGACGCGGTCGTACACCAGCTGTCGGTGGCCTGGAAAGAGCTCGGCGGGCCCGAGCTGGTGCGCGGCGATGTTGACATTGAGGGCGACGCCGGCGTGCTCACGCCGATCGGCGAGCCAACGCTGTCGGTGACGCTCGAGGTCAAGATCGACGGTCTCGCATCGGCGATGTCGCTGCTCATCCCGTGGGCTGCGATTGAGCCCATCACCGAGCGAATTCGCGGTGGTGGTGGCGAGCCAAGCGCTGTGGACCCAATCGGTGCGGGCGCGCTGCGTCGCGGCGTGGCTGGCGCAAGTGTGCTGCTGCGCGCGGAGGTTGGCTCTGCGCAGATGCCTATCGAGCGCATGCTCGAGCTGGCCCCCGGCTCGCTCCTGGCATTGGAAGACAGCGCTGAGGAGGGCGTGCTGCTGTTTGCTGAGGCGATCTCGCTGGGACGCGGGCGTCCGGGGCGCAGCGGCCCTAGGCGTGCCGTCAAGCTCACCTCCACCGGCGAGCCAGCCATCCGCGCTGACACATACGCCAAGCTTGGACGCAGCGAGCTGGAACGAGCGCGTGCGCATTTGGAGCAGACGCGCGAGTCGCCCGAGGGGCGGGAGATCCTGCGCAGCATCTTTGTGCGCGTCTGGGCTGAGCTTGGACGGACCCATCTGCCGCTGGGGCAGGCGCTCGAGTTGACGCAGGGAGCGCTCGTCGAACTCGACCAGCGTGCGGAGGCGCCTGTTGAGCTGTTCGCCAACGGGCTGTGCTTCGCCAACGGCAGCCTTGTCGTTACCGGCGATGGCATGTGGGCCGTGCAGCTCGCCGAGCTGCTGCAGTAGCGCGCTCGCAGCTGCCCTAGCTCGCCGCATTCTTCCTCAAGACCTGTCTTGCCGGGCCGATAACGAGGGCGACTCTTCCTCGGAGTCGTCCCTCGATGAGTAAGTCGATCCTGCTTTCCCGTGCGGTCGCACCGGCGACCGCGGCGCTTGGCGCCTGCCTGCTCGCATTTGTGAGTCCTGCGTCTGCGTTCACGTCCACCTCCAAGGCGCCTGGCGGTGAAAACACGCCGCTCGATCTCACCACCTCCACGGGCGCCTCGCATTCCAGCCCCGGCAGCACCGGTGGCGCGAGCATCGTGCGCACGATCGTCGGGCTGGCGATCGTCATCGCTGTCATCTGGGGGCTCGCGTGGATTTTGCGTCAGGTCAAGACCGGGCGCGAGGGCGGGCGGGACGCTCATCCATCCAGCGCCGGCCTGGCCAACGTCGCCGCGCTCACGCTCGGCTCAGGGCGCTCCGTGCACCTGGTGCGGGCGGGCAATGACTACGTGCTGCTGGGGAGCACCGAGCATGGGGTTGCGCCGATCCACCGCTACACCGAGGAGCAGGCGCGCGACGCTGGCCTGTTCGGTGATCACGACGCGTTGGTGGAGCAGCCTGTCGAGCGCTCGCGCCTGGCGACGGTTGCCGGCCAGATCGTGGCCGGCACTGGGCGCGTGATCGGTCAGGGCCGCACTGCAGGGCAGGAAAGCATGACCAGCCAGGGCGGCTTCCCCGGCTCCAGCCCCGTTGCTGGCTCGCGTGCGGACCCGATGCGGATGTCCTCGCCATCCTCCGGGCTCGTTGAGCGCCTGCGTGAATTGACGGTGCGGCGATGAACCTCGTTGCAGCCGCCACGCTGCCCGTCAACTCGAGTAACGCCGTGCAGATCCTGCTGCTTGTCGGCGGTCTCACGCTGGTGCCTGCGGTGCTGTTCACCGTCACTGGCTTCAGCCGCATCCTCATCGTGCTTGGCTTCATTCGCACCGCCGTCGGCACCACCACCGCTCCGCCCAACCAGGTGCTTGTGGGTATCGCGCTGTTCCTGACGATCTTCGTGATGGCGCCGACTGTCGGCGCAATCAAGAAGGACGCAGTCGAACCGCTTGAGCACAACCGCATCAGCACGACCGTCGCGCTCGAGCGCGCTGAGCAGCCGCTGCGCGAATTCATGTTCCGCCAGACGCGCGTCGAGGACATCTCGCTCTTCGTCAGCCTCGCCCACGCCAAGGAGCCGCACAAGCGCGCCGAAGTGCCCACCGAGGTGCTGATCCCCGCGTTCATCGTCTCCGAGCTGAAGACCGCGTTTCAGATCGGCTTCTTGATCTTCCTGCCGTTCCTTTTGATCGACCTGATCGTCTCCTCCGTGCTGATGAGCATGGGCATGATCATGCTGCCGCCCACGTTCATCTCGCTGCCTTTCAAGATCCTGCTGTTTGTGCTCGTCGACGGCTGGGATCTCGTCATCAAAGCCCTAGTCCAGAGCTTCCACTAGTGGCCACGCCCGTGAGTTCGATCCCGCCTGCCCAAATGTCCCCGCCCGCCATCCAACTCATCATCAAAAGCATCCACCGTATAACCATGGCTATCGCCCGATCCAACGCATCCCTCAAAACACGAGCCGTATAACCATGGTAATACGATGAACCAAGACACGGTCGTCAACCTCGCCACCCAGGCGATGAGCCTTTCGCTGAAGATCGCTGGGCCGCTGCTGCTTGTAGCGCTTGTCGTTGGGCTGCTGGTCAGCGTGTTTCAGGCTGTTACGCAGATCCAGGAGCAGAGCCTGTCGCTGATCCCCAAGATCGCAGCGGTCGCTGTGGTCGTCGTCGTGCTCGGCCCGTGGATGCTTGGGCAGCTCGTCTCCTACACGGCTGCGCTGTTCACCTCGATTCCCACCATGGTCGGCTCGTGAACCAGCTGCTCAGCGAGCTTGCTGGCAACGAGCTCGCCGGCTTCATCCTGGTGCTTGCGCGCGTCACGCCGCTGTTCTTCCTTGCGCCGCTGTTCTCCTCGCAGATCATCCCTCCGCACGTTCGCGGGCTGATCGCCGTTGGCATCTCCGTCGGCCTCGCGCCGATCGCGCTGCACGGCCAGCATGTCCCGTCTGACCCGCTCACACTTGCCGGCCTCGTGGTCGAGGGCATGCTCGTGGGGCTTGGCTTCGCCTTCACGCTGAGCCTGCTGATGGCCGCCGTCGAATCCGCCGGCTCGGTCATCGACGTGCTCGCAGGCTTCTCCTACGGCAACCTGATCAACCCCATGAACGGCCAGGAAACGGCCGTCATCGCGCGCTTCTACTCGCTCGTGGGAACGCTCATCTTCCTCGTCATCGGCGGCGACGCCTGGACGCTGCGCGGGCTCGATCGCACCTTCCAGCTCGTGCCGTTGACCGGCAGGCCACGCCTGTCCTCGCTGCTGGGGGGCGCCGAGCAGGTGTTCAGCACGGTGTTCACCGGCGCCCTGGAGGTGGCCGCGCCGGTGCTCGTGGCGCTGCTGATCACCGACGTCGCCTTCGGCGTGGTCTCGCGCGTGGTGCCGCAGCTGAACATCTTTGCGGTCGGCTTCCCCACAAAGGTGGCTGTCGCGCTGCTCGTGGTCGGAGCGTCGCTGCCGTTCACCGCCAACTGGATCTCCAACCAGCTCTCAGTGAGCGTGGGCGATGCCCTCGGCGCACTGCACGTGGCCTGATACATGCCGCGCGAGGATCGCACCGAGAAAGCAACGCCCAAGCACCGCAAACGCGCGCGCGAGAAAGGGCAGGTCGCGCGCAGTCCCGACCTGGGCGGCTCGATCGTCGTGATCGCTGGCCTGTTTGCGATCAGCCTGATGGGCCCAACGATCGTCAACGCTGGCGCCTCGATGTTCCACCTGGTGTTCAGCGATATCGCCAACCCCGGGCGTGCGACCACCGCTGCTGGGCTGGATGACCTGATGCACTCGGCAATGTCCACCGTTGGCCTCGCAATTGCGCCGGTCGCCGGCGCGTGCCTGGCCGCTGGCCTGATCGCCGGCGTCGCGCAGGTCGGCTTCCGGCCTACCCCGCAGGCGCTCAAACCGGACTTCAAGCGGATCAACCCAGCGTCGGGCCTGAAGAACCTGGTTGGCCCAAATGCCGTCTTCGAAGCGATCAAGACCGTCGCCAAGGTCGCCGTCGTTGGCGCTGTCGCCGCGCTGGCGCTGCTGCCAGGGCTGAAGGGGCTCGCGTCGGTCGTCGGCATCTCCGCCAGCGGGCTCGGCTCACTTTCGGTGGGCAAAGCCTTCGGCGTGGCCGAGCACGCAGCCTTCGCCTACCTGCTGATCGGCGTCATCGACTACGCCTGGAAGCGCCACCGTCACGAGAAACAGCTGATGATGACCAAGCAGGAAGTCAAGGACGAGAATCGCCAGTACGGGGTCTCCGCCGAGGTCAAGGCGGCGCTGCGCCGCCGCCAGATGCAGGCGGCGCGCGTGCGCATGATGGCCGCGGTCGCCGACGCCGACGTGGTTGTGGCCAACCCCACGCACTTTGCGGTTGCGCTCACCTATGACGGCACCCGCACCGCGCCCGAGGTGGTGGCCAAGGGCAAGGACCTGATCGCCCTGCAGATCAAGCGCGTGGCCGAAGAGAACGACGTGCCCGTGATCAGCGATCCGCCGCTCGCGCGCGCCCTGCACGCGTCTGTGGAGATCGGGCAGATCATCCCCGAGGAGCTCTATGCAGCGGTCGCGCGCGTGCTCGCCTTCGTCTACCGGCTCGCCGGGCGCAGGGCAAGCGGGCCATCGTCAACGCGTAGGAGGCTCGCGTCGTGAACGCCCCCGGCCTGCGCAGGATGCTGCGCCACACCGACATGCTGGCCGCGGTCGCTGTCGTGCTGGTGGTGACCATGCTGGTGGTGCCGCTGCCCTCGGAGCTGTTGAGCCTGCTGATCACGCTCAACATCGCCGGCGCGCTGACGATCGTCGTCGCCACCATGTATCTGGGCAAGGCGCTGGACTTCGCCTCCTTCCCCAGCTTGTTGCTGCTGACCACGATGTTCCGCCTGGCGATCAACGTGTCGGTCACGCGTCTGATCCTCACCACAGGCGATGCCGGCAGCGTGGTGAAGTCCTTTGGAGAATTCGTCGTCTCCGGCAACGTTGTCGTTGGCCTAGTGATCTTCCTGATCCTCGTGGTGATCCAGTTCGTCGTCGTCACCAACGGCGCCGGACGCGTGGCCGAGGTCGGCGCGCGCTTCACGCTCGACGCCATGCCCGGCAAGCAGATGGCGATCGACGCCGACCTCAACGCCGGCCTGATCACCGATGACCAGGCGCGTAAGCGCCGCTCGGAGATTGCCCAGGAGGCGGACTTCTACGGCGCCATGGACGGCGCCTCCAAGTTCGTCAAAGGCGATGCCATGGCCGCGCTGATCATCACCGCCATCAACCTCGTCGGCGGCATCATCGTCGGCATGCTCCAGCGCCACCTGGGCTTCAGCGAAGCCACCCACCAGTACTCGCTGTTGACCGTCGGCGATGGCCTCGCAGCGCAGATACCTGCGCTGCTGATCTCAGTGGCCGCAGGCATCATCGTCACCCGCGCCAGCTCCGATCGCGACCTCGGCTCGGATATCGCCGGGCAGATCCTCGGTCAGCGCAAGGCGCCGCTCGTGGCCGCCGGCGCGATTGGCCTGTTTGCGCTGATCCCTGGACTGCCGAAGCTGCCGTTCCTGCTGATCGCAGGGATCTTCGGCGCGATCGCCTGGGCCGTGCGCAATGGCATGCCAGGCGCCACCGACGCTGAGGTTGCCGCCAGCGCAGCCGCTGCCCAGGCGTCGCTGCCCAAGACAGGCGAGGAACCAATGTCTGAAGTCGGCGTCGACGCGCTCGAGCTCGCCATCGGCTTTGGTCTGGTGCCGCTCGTTGACGCGGGATCGGCGGGAGGCAGCTCGCTGCTGCGCCGGGTGAGCATGGTCCGCCGCCAGATCGCCGCGGACCTCGGCCTGGTGATTCCGCCGGTACGCATTCACGACGAGTTGGGCATGGAATCGCACGAGTACGTGGTCAAGGTGCGCGGCTCGGAGGTCACCCGCGGGCGGATCATGCCGGGCCACCTGCTCGCGATGGATCCCGGCGACGCCAGCGGCAAGCTGCAGGGCATTCCCACCCGTGAGCCAGCGTTCGGGCTCGAGGCTGTGTGGGTGCAGGAGTCCGCCCGCGGCGAGGCCGAGGCGCTCGGCTACACCGTTGTCGACGCTGAGTCTGTGATCGTCACCCATCTCACCGAGACGATTCGCTCCCACGCTGCTGAGGTGCTCACACGTCAGGATGTCCGCGCGCTATTGGACAAGCTCAAGGAGACCAATGCGGCAGTCGTCGAAGAGGTTGTGCCCGACGCATTGTCACTAGGCGAGATCCAGCGCGTGCTGCAATCACTGCTAGCGGAGGGTGTGCCGATCCGAGATCTGGGAACGATCGTGGAGGCGATTGGCGATAAGGCACGAACAACACGTGACACAAGCCTCCTATCGGAGTACGCTCGCCAGGCGCTGGGCCGGGCGATTACGGCTCCACACCTGGACGAGCGGTTGCGACTGCAAGCCATAACCCTGGATCCCGCGATCGAGCAGGAGGTCTCTACCTCGATCACACAAACAACTGACGGGGAGTACCTCGCCATGGATCCGCCGCGCGCGCAAGCAATCGTCACCGCGCTGCGCTCCCAGGTCGAGCACGCCACCGCACGCGGCTCCCACGGCGGGCGGGGACCAGTGCTGCTGTGCTCAGCGCGCATTCGCCGACACCTGCGCCGTCTGATCGCACAGGCTCAACCGCATCTAGCGGTGTGCTCTTATAACGAGATCGCACCGGGTATAGACGTTGAAACGATTGGCGTGGTCCACGCATGAGCACGCCAGGCGAGATCCTCGAAGCGCTCGGTCGCGAGGCCCGCTCGCGCCTGGGCAACGGCCGCGGCGCCACCACCCGCGTCTACCGCGGACGCTCCGTAGATGAGCTCGTGCCGCAGATCCAGCGCGACCTTGGCGCCGACGCGATCATCGTGCGCCGGCGCGAGGGCTTGACCGGCGGCATGATGGGGTTCTTCCAGCGCGCGTTCGTTGAGATCGAGGCGATGCCCGGAGGCCCCGGCGTGGACCTCTACGACGAACCAGCCAGTCCGCCGCCGCCCACGCCAATGCCTCCGCAGAGCGTGCCCGCGCCAGCACCAGCCGCGCCGATCCCCCCGCCCGCGTATGCGCCGGGCGCATATGCACCGTCCGCATACGCGCCGGCTGCGCCCACGCCTGCCGCGCCCCCGCCAGCTGCCGCCCCGCCCACGCCCACGCAGCGACCAACGTTTGAATACCGCTCTGGGTCGATGGGTACGCCCAACCCCCCGCCTGCACCGGTGCGACCCGCACAGCCCACGCCAGCACAGCCAGCGCTACCCGACCCCTTTTACACGCGCGAGGCAATTGCGCCGCCACCGGCTGGGGCTGGTAGTGCGTATGTGACCGCGCATCTGGCTGCGCTGGCGCGAGCGGACCGCTCGAAGCTTTCCCCGCGCTCGGCGATCCCTGAGCGCAGCGAGCGGGAGACGGCGTGGAGCACTGACTTCCAGGAGCTGATCCCACGTGAGCAGCCCGAGCTGTTTCAGCCTCCCGTCTCGCGTGAGCTTGCGCCGCGGGCGGCTGCTGGCGAGCGACGCGTGGTGCCCCCAGGCTCACATGCGCGCGCTCGTGCGGGGGTCGCCAGGAGCTTGCAGCGCTGCGGGATCAGCGAACAGCTGGCTGATGAGCTGATCGATGGCGCCAGCGCTCATGCGCTGGCGCTTGCGCCGCGCTCGGGGCTTGCTCAGGCTGTGCGCGCGACGCTCGCACAGCGGATACCTGTCGCTCCGCCGCTGCCCACCAGGGGCGCTGCGATCGTGATCGTTGGCGCTGGGGGCGCTGGTAAGACGACCTGTGTGGCAGCGCTGCTGGGTGCTTATCGCAAGAGCAGCTCGCTGCCGGCGGCTTGCGCGACGATCACGCGCGAGGCCGAGCGGGGCGAGCTGCGGATGATTCTCAGCCCCTATGTGATGAAGCCCACGTCCCCCGCCGCGCCGCGCGCGCTGCGGGCGCTGCGCAAAGCGCGCAAGGAGGGCGTGGCGCTGATTGACACACCGTCGCTGTCGCCGTCTGATCGCACGGGTGTGCGTGAGCTAGCGCGCCTGCTTGCGGAGCTTGAGCCGGAGCGCATTGTGGTGGCGCTGCCTGCCACGCTGGGGGCCACAGCAGCTGCACAGCTGCTCCAGGCGCTGCATCCGCTGGGCGCTAACGCGCTTGCGGTCACGCACGTTGATGAGACCGACCAGCTCGGCGTGGCCGTCGAGGCTGCCTGTCGCTTCGGCCTTGCACCGGAGTACACGCTCGAGCGGGCCGCAGCCGGTGGCTGGCGGCTGCGCCAGATCAGTCCGACCGCGCTTGCGGAGAAGCTTTTGCCATGAGATTCGGGCGGGGAGATACCAGCAAGCCCCAGCCGCTGGCGCTGCCGGAGCGCTCGGACACGGTCACGTTGGTGCCCGCCAGCGGTGAGCGGATCCCGGCGCGCGTTCTGGAAAGCGGCGCGGACACGCTGCTGGTGGCGATCCTGGTGCCAACCGCCCCGCTCAGCTACGGCCAGCTGGAGGGGTTGATGCTCGAGTTTGTGGGCCCGCGCGGGCGGGTGCGGCTGAGCGGGACCGCCACTGTGGAGGATCCAGCTGAGCCGGACGTCCTGCGCATCGACCGGCCACGCTCCATCGAGGTGCTCCAGGAACGCGAATACGTTCGCATCATGTCCACGCGCCCTGCGGTCGTTTACGGCGGGCCCGGCCAGATCCCAGTGCAGAGCTACACAGTTGACCTCAGCGGCGGCGGTTTCCTGTTGGCGGGCCCAGACTCGCTGAAGATTGGCGATGAGGTCGAGTTCCAGCTCACGCTCACCCCCGGCGTGCTGCTGATTGGCGGCAAGGGCAAGGTCGTGCGGGTCGACGCGCAGTCACGCCGCGCGGTCGCGTTCACGTCGATCAGCGAGCTCGATCGTCGCAGGCTGATCCGCTTCATCTTCGAGTGCCAGCGCGACGAACGCCACCGCGGCCTGGAAACGGACGGTCGCTATGGCAGCTGAGGCGGCGGTGGCACCGACCGAGGAGGCGCCAGCTGCGCCTGCCGCTGCTCCTGAGCCCGCCAAGAAGGCGGCAAAGGGCAAGGCCGATAAGAAGGACAGCAAGGCTGAGAAGGGCGATAAGAAGGACAAGAAGAGCAAGAAGGGCGACGACGACGCTGAGCTCAGCGACGCTGGTCCCAGCATCGCTGCCCACCCACGAGCCGTGCGCGGGGTGGCGCGCGCCAAGAGCTGGGGTGCGCTGGTCGGGTTCGTGCTCGGCGGCTATCTGTCGCTGCCGACCAACACCGTTGCCGCCGCGGGCCTGCGCGCGCTGATCGCCGGTGTGGTCTGCTGGGTGGTGGCATGGGCGGGCGCTGTGTTCGTGTGGCGCCGGCTTGTGATGCTCGAGCTCAAGGGCCGCGAGCAGCAGCTGGCGGCGGCCACCCAGGCAGCCCGCGCTCGCCGCGAGCTGCCCGCGGGGCGCCCCGAGCGTGCGAGCGCGAGGGCCTCATAGGACAAGGATCATCTAAGTGGATCCGATACATCCCATCGTTCCCGGCCCGCCGCCGATCCAGCCGGGTCTGCCGCCTGTTCAGCGGCTGGATCGCATCTCGCGCGAGCGCGACCGCCCGTCGAAGGATCGCCAGCAGCGCCAGCGCCAGCAACAGCCGGCCCTGCCGGAGACTGAGCGTGGTGAGGACGAGGGGGAGCAGCGGCACATCGACATACGCGTCTGAGCGGCGCGTTCGAGAGCGCGTGAGCCGGTGCGTGCGCGTGCAGGAATCGCTGCGCTGACGGGGAATCCTGGGTGCAAGAGGAGCGCAACCTCAAGTTTTCCCGCACGCTGACGATAATCGGCGTGGGTCGACACGGAGTCGGCTCGGGACCAACACCAAATAACGTCATCAAGGAGATGAACGCATGGGCCTTACGATCAACAGCAACCTGGAGGCGATGAACGCCAGCAGGAACCTGAACAACACCGAGAACATGCTCTCGATGTCAATGCAGCGCCTCTCGTCCGGCCTGAAGATCAACTCGGCTTCCGACGACGTCGCTGGCTACGCGATTAGCGAAAGCCTCCAGAGCCAGGTCAACGGGCTCAACCAGGCCTCGGAAAACATCCAGGACGCAGTTGCCCTGGCCCAGACCGCTCAGGGCGCGCTGAACGACGTGAACCAGATGCTCCAGCGCATCCGCGAGCTCGCCGTGCAGTACTCCAACGGCACCACCTCAGAAGAAGACCAGAAAGCGATCATCTCCGAGGTTGGCCAGCTCGTCAGCGAGATCCAGCGCGTTGGTGAAACGACTCAGTTCAACGGCAAGGACCTGCTTAACGCAGCGGAAGAAATCAGGTTCCAGGTTGGCGCCAACGATGGTGAAGGCATTGGTGTCACAACCATCGAACTGTACGCTTCGATTGAAACGAAAATCGACACGGCAACGCTCGGCGAAAGGCTCGTCGTAAAACTCGGCGAAACCGAAAAAGAAGAAATCAAAACGAAGAACGAAGAAATCGTCGCCGACGAAAAAACGCTGGTCGAAACCGAAAAAGAATTGAAAGAAGAAGGCAAGACCGAAGCGGAAATCAAAACGGCAACCAAAGCCGAAAAAGAAGCAATTACGGAACTGAAAGAAGAAGTTGCCACAATTGCTAAAACGGCTGAACCGACGGGCCTCAAAGAAATCAGCGAAGCGATCGCTAAGGTTTCCGGTCTCGCTGGTGAATTCGGTGCCGTCCAGGACCGCATCCAGTACACACAGTCCAACCTGGAAGTTTACAGCCAGAACCTGACCTCGGCTGTAAGCGCCCTCGTCGACGTGAACATGGCCACGGAAATGACCAACTTCACGAAGGACCAGGTGCTCCAGCAGGCCGGCGTAGCGATTCTCGCGCAGGCCAACCAGCTGCCTGACGCAACACTGAAGCTGCTGGAATAAGCCAAGAACTTCCTCAGCGGTGGCGCCTAGAGGACGCCACCGCTGCAGTGAAGCCCATCTGACCGTTGGCCGATGTTTCGATCGGTCGCGTGCGGGCAGACGGGTCATAACGCTTCGGCGGTCAATAGGCCGGCGCAGCCATATACCGCCGCTTCATCGAGGGAACGGTGGTCGGACGGGCGGCGACGGCCGCCCGTCCACTTTTAAGCGCTCTCAACCACCGCACGGCGCTGCCGATTACTCGTGTGATGACCCTCGAGGCCACGCTGGAGCGCGTCTCCGCAATCAGGCAGGCGCTCGCCGACCCCGCCACGTTGATCGGCTCGGGCGGAGCCACAACAGGCGGAACCGAAGGCCCCTCTTCCAGCGGCGCAGCAACGCCCGCCGGGGAGACGTCGTTTGCGAGTGCTCTGCAGCAGGCCAGCGCAGCCGGTCAGCCGAGTGTCACCGGCGCCGACGCCGACGCGTCCTACGCCACCGGGTATGGGTCGAGCACCACTGGGCTGACGAGCCCAACGACACTGACGGGCCCAACGACACTGACAGGCCCGACGGGCTCGAGCTCCCCCTATTCGCTGCAGGATCTGGACGGCGTTGCTGGCTCCTCCGCGCTCACGTCCACCGATGCCGCAGAGAGCTCGCCTGGTGGGCGGATGGTGGCGATTGCGGAAAGCCAGCTCGGCCAGGCGGAGCAGCCGCCTGGGTCTAACGAATCGCCGGCGATCGCGCAGTACCGCAGCGCGACCGCGGGGGCGGTGCCGGGGGCGCCGTGGTGTGCGTACTTTGCCTCGTGGGTTGCCAGCCAGGCGGGCGAGCCGATTGGCGAAGCTGGCCAGGGTGCGGGGTCGGTGGCAAGCGTGTGGTCGTGGGCGCAGAGCACCGGCCGTGCGATCCCCAACGCGCCGGGTGTTGTGCCCCAGCCAGGCGATCTGATCGTGTTTGGCGACGAACACGTGGGGATCGTCCGCGACGTGCTGCCCAACGGACAGATCCAAACGATCGAGGGCAACTACGAAAACAAGGTGGCAGCGAACGTGCGTAGCCCAACTGAAGCGACGGGCTACGTGAACATGAGCTGAGGGCCGGATACGATCAACGGCTTGACGCCGTCACAGATATCCGAGCCACGTGTGCCCGAGCGTCCATCGCTGGATGGGCTCGAGGCGAAGTGGAGCGAGGTGTGGGAGCGGGAGGGCACCTACCGCTTTGACCGCTCGGCTGCGCGTGAGCGGGTGTTCTCGATCGACACGCCGCCGCCGACTGTCAGCGGCTCGCTGCATGTGGGCCACGTGTTCTCATTCACCCACACCGACACGGTCGCGCGCTACCAGCGCATGCGCGGCAAAGAGGTCTTCTACCCGATGGGCTGGGATGACAATGGCCTGCCTACGGAGCGTCGCGTGCAGAACCACTATGGCGTGCGCTGTGACCCGTCGGTCGCCTACGACCCGGCCTTTCAGGCGCCGAGTGAGGGTGGGCGGGGATCGGATTCCAAGGAGCCTGTGTCGATCTCGCGGCCGAACTTCGTGGAGCTGTGCCTGGCGCTGACGGAGAGCGATGAGCAGGCGTTTGAGGCGCTGTGGCGCACGCTGGGGCTGTCGGTGGACTGGTCGATGACGTACACCACGATCGGC
>Ga0302326_10002624_pt1 | contig 43453 bp, 39 predicted proteins | sample Palsa_T0_3_FD_202264 | JGI IMG/M metagenome (GOLD analysis project Ga0302326, IMG submission 202264) | Peat permafrost microbial communities from Stordalen Mire near Abisko, Sweden - Palsa_T0_3 | ecosystem: Environmental > Terrestrial > Soil > Palsa > Peat permafrost | place: Sweden: Abisko...
GCCCACAGGTCGAACCCGTAATGAAGATAAACGTTGGCCAACAGCGGCGATGCGCTGCCGCCCTGGGGCGTCCCTTCTTCCGTGCGTGTTCGCTTCCCATCCTCCATCACGCCGGCGTTCAGCCATTCTTGGATGAGCCGCACGACGCGTCGGTCCGCGATCCGGTGCTCGATGAACTTCACCAGCCACTCGTGCGCAAGCGCATCGAAAAAGCCGCGAATGTCCAAATCCAGCACCCAGTTCACCTTCTTCGTCAGCAGTCCGGTGTAGAGCGCGTCCAGCGCTTGATGCTGGCTGCGTCCAGGCCGGAACCCGTACGAGAATCCCAGAAAATCCGTTTCGTAGATAGCGTTCAACACTTCGACGGTTGCACGCTGGACGATTTTGTCTTCCAGCACCGGAACTCCGAGCGGCCTTTTCCGCCCATCGTTCTTGTCGATATACGCCCTACGTACCGGCTTCGCTCGATACGCTCCTCGCTTCAGCCTATGGGAGAGATCCTGGAGGTTGTCCTCGAGGGTCTCGCCGTAGTGCCGCCACGTCTCTCCATCCACGCCGGGCGCGGCTTCCTTCTTCAACCTGAAGTAGGCCGTGCGCAGCGTTTCCGGGTTGTAGATGTGGTGAAGAAGCGCCGTGAACCGCAACTTCTTATCCTTACTTGCTGCTTGACGTACCCGCTCCAGCGCGCTGAGCGCGTCTTCCCGGCTCGGTGTCCGGGACGCGTTTTGCTGTTGCAGGTTCCCTTTGGCCAGACCTCTTCCCTCCATCCCCTCCGCTGCCGGTTGCCCGGCTTTGTTCGGGGACTTCTCCGGTACTTCAGGTCTGTCCGACTTCCCAGATCCGTTCGTCATCGGCGTACGTCCTTAGACTTCCCGATGCGTCCCAGGGCAACTGCTGCCCTGGGCGAACCTGGGATCTCCCGGTTCCCGTTCGAGGTGCTTCCGTACGTGCACGGGGTCTTAGACCGCGCGGAACTCCACTGCACCTCGCGATATCGGTGCACTGGATGGAGCCTTCCGCCTCTCCTTACGGCGTCGGCGTCCCGGAGTAAGTGTCTTACGCGGCTCAATACCCGGCCCGCACGTTCCCTTGTCAACGCTTCGACGCCGCCCTCGCGAGCGGCTCCGCATGACTCAGGGCCGACGTGGGTCGCTACTTCACATTCGTATGACTCTTTCATTCACTACACCTCGCCGGTTTAACCGGCGCACAAGGAGCACCACCCATGCTGTTGCTGAAGTATTTGCTGTTGTACGTTGGCATCTCGATGTTCGTGATTGCAGCCGGAATTCTCTCTTACGACGCCTACCTGTTGATCGCCTGGCAGCGCCGACGTTTGGATCCAGACCCTGAGTCCGGCGCGCTCGGTCCCGCGCCCGGATTGCGCTGGCGCACCTCAGTTGCGCTCGTGTTGCTGGCCTGGGCTCCGCTGCTGATCTCGGCCGGCATCGTGATCGTCCCGAGCGGAATGGCCGGCGTACGCGTCAGCCAGACCAAAGGCACGCTTGCCGGCACTCTTTATCCGGGCGTGCACTTTGTCACCCCGCTGGTGGAGCGCGTCGAACTGTTCAACACGCGCGACCAGTTGTTCACGACCGGCATCGGCGAAGATGGGCTCACCAATTACAGATCATGATGGTCCCAGCCGACGGCAAGTTTTTCTTCACCAACGACGTGCTGCGCGGGATGGGCGCCCCGAACCACGTGAGCCAGACAGAAGACCTGGAAGAAGGAAAATCTCAACAATAGCCGCGGGCAGACAGAGCTGTGCAGCGACGGACTCGTTCCTCCGTCCTGCTGGGCACCGAGCGGGAGCACGGTACGGTGCGATCGAAACTACCCGGGTGCGGAGCTGCGCTCCGCTCGGCGGAGGAATGCGTCCGCCCTTCCTTGAAATAACGCGAGAGACCAGTGGCAGGTGAGGAGCGAAGATGAACGGTCGACCATCGATCACGCGCTATAATCACCGCATTCCACGCATGCATGCGCGAACCTCCAGCGGTCTGCGTCCAGGTTGGCTGCCTTGGTTCTTACTCGCGTCGCTTTTTGTTCCATCGTATGGATTTGCTTCCGGTTTGGGAGACGCCGCAAGACAACTGGCCCACAAGATCGCCGCCGCCGCCGGACCGGGTGCCGTCGCACTGGAACTCACCAACCGCTCCTCGCTCGATGATAAGTCCGTGCGCGAAGTGCGCAGCGCTCTCGAAGCCGAGTTGCAAATCGCAGGCGTGCACCCCGCCAAAGCCGAGCAATCGATGGGGACCGTTGAAGTCATTCTCTCCGAGAGCGTGCGCGAATATGTTTGGACGGCCGAGATTGCGATCGGGTCCGATGAGAACAAGGTCGCCATTGTCTCGTTGCCGCGCTCGTCAAGCGGGGCGCCATTCGCTCCCGCATTGCCGATCGTTCTAAAGACAACTCTTCTGTTTGCGCAGGAACAACCGATGCTGGACGCCGCCCTGGTCGAAATGTCAGGAGGATCTCGCCTGCTGGTGCTCGATGACGGCACGGTGGCGATCTATCGTCATCAGGGATCGAATCCGGCTGGGAATTCGATCGGACAATGGGAGCTCGAAACTTCGCTGTCCATCCCTCACACCCGCGTCTTCCCCCGCGATTTGCGCGGACGCCTGCTGCTGCGCCGCGATCACCTGTTCGATGTTTATCTGCCCGGGACCTTCTGCCGTTCGAGCGCAGCCCTACCCCTTACACTGGCCTGCACCGACGGCGACGACCTGACGTATAACGATCCCTGGCCGCTGACGTCGGAGGACGGCAGCGTGCGCGCCTTCTATGCTGCCTCGCGCAATTTCTTCACCGGTGCGCTTTCTCCCGGCATCGGAAAAATCTCCACCGTTCCGTCGTTCTATTCGGCGGCCGCGCTTCCGCGACCGAGTTACACGCTGTGGGCGTTCGCCGCAGTCGATGGATCGCTGCATCTTGTGGACGGGATAACGGATCTCGCAATCCGCGGCGCAAAATCAAAGTGGGGCAGCGATCTGGCCGCGGTTCACTCCGGTTGCGGCGCGAGCACACAGTTGCTGGCATCGGAAGACGAAAACCTCGAGGGCGGGGACGCCGGACCGAACAGCCTGCGCGCGTTCGAGATCCCCGATCGCGATCCAGTGGCGGCCAGCGCAGCCGTAGAGTTCGACGGTCGAATCGTTGCGCTCTGGCCGGAAAGTAGCGGCAACGGTGCCGCGGCCATCGTAAAACGAATCGTAAAACGAAAAGACACGGAATGGTATGAGGTGTATCGCGTATCGCTTTCTTGCGGCAATTAGCCCCGCTCGCAACAGTGTTGGGCCAGTCTGTGTCGGGACGGGCGCCCTCGCCTGTCCGCGTAGGAACAGCCGCGCGCGGCCACGGCACACGTGGATCAGTCGAGCGATACTGAGCGCGGCCGCGATCCTGCCCGTGATCCTGTCGCTGATCCTGTCAATGTTCGCGCCAATGAACTCAAGCGCCGAAACGCGTCCGCACTACGGCGGGGTCCTCCGGGTCATGCTGCGATCGGCCCCGAACGCGCTCGATCTTCCCGCGAACGGCACGCCCGCCGATTACTGGGACATGGCGCGCACGCTCTCGCTGATGGGCGATACTCTGGTAAAGCTCGATGCGCGAGACCGCCCACAACCCGCGCTGGCCGTGGCGTGGCAGAGGGACCCGAGCGCCCGGCACTGGCGATTCACGCTGCGCCGCGGAGTGAAATTCCACGACGGCAGTGCAGCGTCGCCAGCAGCCATCGCGCAGATTTTGGGTGCGTTCCACTCCGGTTGGAATGTGCGTGCATCGGCGGATTCGGCGTCGATCGACATTGACAGCGAGACGCCCATGCCTTCGTTGCTCGCCGAACTCGCGCTGCCGCGCAATCTCCTGCTCAGGCACAACGCAAGTGGCCTTCCGATCGGCACTGGCCCGTTCCTCGTCGCCGAGTATCAGCCGGGGAAATTGCTCAGGCTCGCTGCCAATGAAGCGAGCTGGGCGGGCCGTCCCTTTGTGGACGCAGTCGAAATCGAATTCGGCAAAGCGCTGCGCGACCAGGCCATCGCCCTCGAACTGAACAAGACCGACCTCATCGAAGCGGCGCCGGAGGCAGCCAACGGATCGCATGGGCCAAGCACTCCGACGTCGTTGTCGCTGCCCGTCGAATTGCTGGCGTTGGTTTTCTCCCCAAACTCAAAGGCGCAGGATCCGCACCTTCGTGAAGCACTGGCACTCGCCATCGATCGCAAGCCCATCCAGTCCGTACTGCTGACGGGCGCTGGAGAACCCGCCGCGAGCATTCTTCCCAACTGGATGACTGGTTACACCGCGGTCTTTTCCTCACAGAGGAATCCACAACGCGCCCAGGCTATACTCGCGGGCTCGCGGCAACCCGCGCTCAATCTGGCCTACGACCCGCGGGACCCGCAAGCCCAACTGATTGCCGAACGCATCGCACTGAACGCGCGTGAAGTCGGTATCACCGTGCAAGTATCGTTGTCAGGAGCAGACGATATCCGGCTGGTGCGCGTTGTGCTTCCGAGTCCCGATCCCGCCACATCGCTCGCCGAAGCCGCACGGCAACTTGGGTTGCAACCTCCTGCACTCCCGGCGCTCCGCAGCAACCCGCTCGAGGATCATTCGCAGGACATTCATTCGTGGAGCGATCGTTCATTCCGCGATCGTTCGTTGGACGATCGTTCATGGGACGTTCATTCGTTGGACGATCTGTATCAGGGCGAGCGCGGTTTGCTCGCGGGCTACACCGTCATCCCGCTTTTCCATTTGCCAGTGGCGAGTTCGGCGAGCATTCGCGTAAGGAACTGGGCGCCCGATCCACTGGGGCAATGGAACCAGGCCGGATCTTCTCTGGCTGATCTGTGCCTCACTGACTGGCGTGCGGAGGCAGGCTCGCGATGAGCTTCCGCAAAAAACTCCTCCTGCTGTTTGCGGCAACGGTCCTGCTCTGCGTCGCGGTCATATCGGCATCTGTTTATAGCACCCTCCGCCGCTCGTTCGAGCAGGCGGATCGGGACCGCTCGAATGCGGTCGCCGCTCAGTTTCGATCCGAGTTCGAGCGTCGAGGATCGGAGGTTGAGCGCAAGGTCGAGTCGGTCGCCGCGAGCGAGCCCGTGCAGCACATCGCGCTCGACATCAACCGCGGCGCCACGGACTCAGCTGGATACGTAGGCGAAGCACACTCGCTCGCCGGTCAGCAGCAGCTCGACTTTTTGGAACTCGTCGACAGTCGGGGCACCATCCTCTCCTCCGCGCAGTGGCAGGCGAAATTCGGATACCCCGAAGTCGCGATTTCCCAAACCGGCCAGGCAACGGCTCCCGCACTGGCCGTCCCGGCCGGGGCATTTCTGAAACGCGAAGAGCTGCCGGATGCGCCGACCCTCGGCCTTTTTGCCGTGCGTGGGACGCGCGTCGGCGAACAGCCTTTGTATGTGCTCGGCGGCGAGCGGCTGGATCAAGGCTTTCTCTCCACGCTCGACATCCCCACGGGCACCCGTGTCTTGCTCTATCAAAACCTGGACGCCCGATGGAATCCAAAATCGCTGCTCGATTTGAACGGTCCGGCGGCCGGCGTCGACCAGCTCGCGCCACTGGTCGCACACGTGCGCGACACGCTGCAGGACTCTCAGGAAGTCATCCGTTGGACTTCCGACTCCGCCGACGCTGAAGTCTTTCACGCCATCCCGCTGACCGGACCCATCTTCACCGAGTCCAATCAGAATGCGGCCCGTCTAGCCGGCGCGAATCAGCAACTCCTGGGCATTCTGCTGGTCGGCAGTTCGCGGCGTCCGCTGATCGAATTGGAACGACAGATTATCTCGACCGCGATGCTCGTCGGCGGCGCGGGACTGGTGGTGGCGGTGCTCGCCAGTCTGTGGTTCGGGGCGCGCGTCACGCGCCCAGTCGTGTCGCTGGCCGAGGCTGCGCGCCGCGTCGCTGCCGGGGATCTCGGCGCGAAAGTCGAGGTTGAATCACGCGATGAACTGGGCGAATTGGCAGCCGCGTTCAACCGCATGACGGAAGATCTGGCCCAACAAAAAGACCGCACTCTGCAAGCCGAACGCGTGGCCGCCTGGCGCGAACTGGCCCGCCGCTTGGCGCACGAATTGAAGAATCCGCTTTTCCCTTTGCAGGTCACGGTCGAGAATCTGATGCGCGCAAAACAAAAATCGCCGGAAATGTTCGAGGAAGTCTTTCACGAAGGCACGGCCACCCTGCTGGCGGAAATCGACAATCTGAAAACCATCATTGCCCACTTCAGCGAATTCTCGAGGATGCCTCAACCGCAACGCCGGCCGACCCAGGTGAACGATGTGGTGGGCTCGGTGCTGCGCGTTTTTCATGCGCAATTGCAGGAGAATAACCAGATTACGGTGCGTACCGAGTTGGCCGAAGCGTTGCCCGAAATTTCTGCCGATCCCGATCTGCTGCACCGCGCGCTGCACAACCTGGTGCTCAACGCCATCGACGCCATGCCGCAAGGCGGAGCGCTGACGATACGCACCGAAAATCTCAGGGATCGGATTGAAGTTTCGGTCTCCGACACCGGCTCTGGCCTGAGCCAGGAGGAATGTGGCCGTTTGTTCACTCCTTATTACACCACCAAGCAACATGGCACGGGACTTGGACTCGCGATCGTGCAGTCGGTGGTGAGTGATCACGGCGGCAAAATTTCCGTCGAGAGCAAGAAAGAAATGGGAACGACATTTCGGATCGAATTGAGGTGTCAACCGCAGCCGTGGCCAACCAACCAAGTCGTGACAGGAGAAAACCGTGGCGCAAAAAGCGCACTTGCTGATCGTGGATGACGAGGCCAACACGCTGGCCTCGCTCGCGCGGGCGTTTCGTCTGGAGGGCCACGAAGCCGCCGTCTGCGACAACGCAAACAAGGCTCTCGAACTGGCCAAATCACAGTCTTTCGACTTGATCCTCTCCGACGTGGTCATGCCCGGCAAAGACGGCCTCTCGCTTCTCGAAGAGCTCAAGGCCCAAGGCGTGCCGACTCCCATCGTCATGATGTCGGGCCAGGCGCATATCGAAATGGCCGTGCGTGCCACCCGCCTGGGCGCACTCGACTTCCTGGAAAAGCCGATCTCGACCGAAAAACTGCTGCTCACCGTGGAGAACGCTCTGAAGCTCGGCCGCCTGGAGCGCGAGAATCGCGACCTGGCCAGGCGCCTCGGCAAACACGAAATCGTCTGGAAAGGCGAGACCATGCGCCGCGTGATGGCGCAAGTGGAGCGCGTAGCCGCGAGCGAAACGCGCGTTTGCATCCTGGGTGAGACGGGCACCGGAAAAGAACTTGTGGCGCGCACGCTGCACGAACGCAGTCCGCGGGCCAGCGCGCCCTTTGTCACGCTCAACTGCGCCGCGGTCCCGGCGGAGCTGATCGAATCCGAATTATTCGGCCACGAAAAAGGATCGTTCACCGGCGCCGCCGGCCGCCATCTCGGCAAATTCGAGCAAGCCCAGCACGGCACGATTTTTCTCGACGAAATCGGCGACATGCCGCTCCCCATGCAAGCCAAGTTGCTGCGCGTGCTCGAAGAAGGCGAGGTCGAGCGCATCGGCGGCGAGCGCGCCATCACCGTCGATGTGCGTGTCGTCGTCGCGACCCACCGCGATCTCGAAGCGCAAGTACGCGAGGGCAAATTCCGCCAGGATCTGTTTCACCGCGTATTCGTTTTCCCCCTGCGCCTGCCGCCGTTGCGCGAACGCTGCGAAGACATTCCCGCGCTGATCGAGCATTTCGCCGCTCAGGTGAGCGCCACCAACGGATGGAAGCCGATGCGATTCACCGAAAGCGCGATGGCCGCGCTCAAACAGCATCCCTGGCCCGGCAATGTCCGCGAATTAAGAAACGCAGTCGAGCGCCTGATGCTCATGGCAACCTCCGATGAAGTCACTTCCGAGACCGTCCCGCTTGCTCTGCCCTCTTCGGTCGCCGCGCCCGATTCGGTGTCGGGCGCCGGCCCGCTGGCCGACCGGGTGCGCGCCTTCGAGAAACAAACGATCCTGGCGGAACTGAAACGCAATCACAACCAGATCTCGAACACGGCACGAGCCCTGGGACTGGAGCGATCGCATCTTTACAAGAAAGCCGAGCAAGTGGGGATTGATCTGAAAGCGCTGAAAAATCAGGGCGACCGCTGACCGCCCATTCATATTGTCGTTTCGACCCGCCGCTCGCCGAAAGGAAGTACCGATGCAATTGGTTCGCAGTGGCTCCCGCGTTTCGCTCCGGACGACGATTCGTCGTTAACCCCGCGGACGGCCCACTGGAGATCCTCCATTTGCAATTTCTATCTCCCACAGACGACAATCCAATCGTGCCCAGTACCAGCTTTTATCAGGAACCGCAGGCTGCCGTCCCGTTCCGCCCCGGTGCGCTCGTGATCGCGACGTTAGCGAACCCGCGCGAAAAATTCTGGGGCGCGATTCTCCATCTTTCAACCGAAGGACTCAGCCTGCGCGGCGTCGACGTCGCGTCCTTCGACAATCTGGCCTCGCAGATCAAAAGTGGCGAACCCTTCACCTCCGGCGTCGTCTTCTTTCCCATGCACCGCGTGGAGCGGATCGAACTGGATCTTCCCGAGGGAAACATCCTCTCGCTCGCCCAGCGCTTCGCCGAGAAGACTGGACAAGATCCGGCGCCGCTTCTGGTGAGCGAATTTCTCGGCCACACTGGACGAGAATCCCGAGGGGAACCCGGCGGAGAAAAGCTGCGGTGAACCTGCGGCAGATCCTCACCGCGCCCAACCAGCTCACCCTGCTGCGAATGATTTTCCTGCCCTTCATCGTGATCAATCTGGTCAAGCACGACTTCAAATGGGCGCTGGCGCTGTTCATTCTCGCCGGATTCAGCGACGGCCTCGACGGCCTCCTCGCCCGCACCCTGCATCAGCAAACCCTGCTCGGCCAGTATCTGGATCCGATCGCCGACAAGCTGCTCATGAGCACCATGTTTCTGGTCCTCTCCATTCAACGGCTGATTCCCTGGAAATACACGGTCGTGGTGTTCAGCCGCGACATTTCCATCCTCATGCTCAGCGGCGTGCTCTTCATGATTGCCGGCCTGCGCGATTTTCGCCCCAGCATCTTCGGCAAGGCCAACACCTTCGCCCAGGTGGCCGCGATTTTCTTCGTTCTGCTGCTGCTCATCGAACCGGTGCGCTGGATCTGGATTGCCCGCACCACCTTCCTGCGGGCCACATTTATCTTCACCATCGTTTCCGCCGTGCACTACGCGTTCCTGGTGCAGCACCGCCTGCATGCGCCCGCGCCACCCCCGGCAATCTAGCCCTAAAGGGATTCGTTCCGGGGATGCCCCGGTTACTTGCGATTTTTGCCAGGGCGCGTACGCGCGCATAGAATCAGAGATTCGTACCGCGCTCCGAAATTCATTCATGGCACTGCGCCTCTACAACACTCTTTCCGGCAAGATCGAAGACTTCCATCCGCTCGACGGCAATCGGGTCCGCATGTATGCCTGCGGACCGACTGTCTACGACTACGGCCACATCGGCAATTTCCGCACCTTTATCGCCGTCGATGTTCTCTATCGCTTCCTCCGCCAGAGCGGATATGACGTCCGCTACGTCATGAACATCACCGACGTCGACGACAAGATCATTCGCAACTCCGCGCGTGAAGGCGTGACCGTTCAGCAATACACCGAGAAGTTTACGCAGGCCTTCCTGGAAGATTCGGCCACCCTGAGCATTGAGCGGCCCATTCTGGTGCGCGCCACCGAACACATCGCCCGGATGGCTGACTTCATTGCCGAATTGGAGAAAAAAGGTTTCGCGTACCGCACCGACGACGGTTCTTACTATTTCCGCATCGCAAAATTCCCCGAGTACGGCAAGCTTTCAAAGAGGGACTTTGCCGGCATGACCGACGGCGCGCGCGTGGACGTAGATGAATACGAAAAAGACAGCGCTCGCGACTTTGCGCTCTGGAAAGCTCCGAAGCCAGGCGAAGCGTCGTGGGACACCTCCATCGGCCCGGGGCGTCCGGGCTGGCATATCGAATGCTCGGTGATGTCGATGGAGGAGCTCGGCCCGAGCTTCGATTTGCACGCCGGGGGCGAGGACCTGATTTTTCCACATCACGAAAACGAAATCGCCCAATCGGAGTCGCTCAGCGGGCAGCCCTTCGCACGTTACTGGTTCCATCCGCGGTTTCTGCTGGTCGAAGGCCAGAAGATGTCCAAGAGTCTCGGGAATTTCTTTACCATCCGCGACCTTGTGCTGCGCGGGCACAAGCCCTCATCGATCCGCTGGCTGCTGACCCAGGTGCCTTATCGCAATCAGCTGAATTTCACGTTCGAAGGCTTGAAGTCCGCCGCCAGTTCGGTGGAGAAATTGCGCAACTTTCGTTTCCGTCTGACGAGCACGCCGTTCCCCGCCGGGGCAACCACCCCAATGGCGCAACTGGCGGAGGAAACGGTCGGTCGTATGAAGAGCGCCCTCGACGACGATTTGAACACCGCCGAGGCGCAAGCCGCGGCATTCGACATGCTCCGCAAAGCCAACACTGCGCTCGATGCGGCGGAGGTTCGCCAGGACGACGTGAAACCACTGCTCTGTGCGCTCGAACGGTTCGACGAAATTTTCGGCGTGCTGAAAGATGACGATCAGCCAAAGATGAAGACCATCCTGGACTGGGCCCGCGCCGAAGGCCGCGAACAAGAAATCAGCTCCGAATTGCTCGCCATCGCCGGCTCCGCGCAACTCTCGGATGAACAAGTCCATCAGAAGCTGAAAGAGATGGAAGAGGCCCGGAAAGCACGGAATTTTAAACTTTCGGATGCGATTCGCGCCGAAATTGTCGCGGCCGGCATCCTCGTGGAAAATACCAAAGACGGCGTCCGCTGGCGAAGAAAGTGACGGGCAATTTTTGATTGGTGATCTGTGATTCGGGCTCGGCCTCGTTCGGTCTTCGCTGTGCCGCCGCACGTGGCGGCCAGGCAGAGAGGAAACAGACAAAATGGAAACCGGGCTGGCCGTAACAGACGACGAGATTCAACAAGTTCTATCGGAATCGGCGTTCGCCCGAGTCTACAATTTCAAGCTGCAGTCGTTCGGGAGCGGCCAATGTACGCTGATGATTCCGTTCCGGAAAGACCTTGAGCGCCCGGGTGGCATCGTTGCCGGCACAATCTTCATGACCGCTGCGGATGTGGCAATGTGGCTGGCGATCATGACGCTGCTCGGAAAAAGCCAGGTGGCAGTGACGGCTGAACTGAACACCACTTTTCTCAGCTCGGCGAAACAAGAAGACGTGAAGTGTACGGCGCGTATTCTGAAACTGGGAAAGACTCTGATCTATGGCGTCGCCGAGTGCAGCAATCAGGCGGACAAGCTGTTAACGCATCATACGATTATTTACGTCAGGAAGTGAGCGAGCTCTCCCGCACTCACGGTATAAGGTTCAAATCACCATCAGGAATCACAGATGCTTTCCCTCAACGAGTATCTTCGCGAAGCCGAAATTGCCCACGGCCATCTCTGCGCCGGCCAGGTGCTCGGCGTGCGTCTGGCCATGCTAGGACTCGAGAAGCTGGGCATCGAAGACCCCCGAGGGAAAGACCGTAAACGCCTGGTCACGTTCGTCGAAATCGACCGCTGTGCCACCGATGCCATCGCCGTGGTCACCGGATGCCGTCTCGGAAAGCGCGCCCTGAAATTTCGCGACTGGGGGAAGATGGCCGCAACCTTCGTCGATCTGGGCATTCAAGACGTAAGCGCGGGCCGAGCCATCCGCATCGCCGCGAAGGAATCATCCAAAAAGCTGGCGCGCGAAATGCATCCCGAAATCGATAGCAAAAACCAGCAGCAGATGCTGGCCTATCGCGAAATGGCGGAAGACGACTTATTCACCCAGCAGTGGGTAAGGGTAGAACTCCCCGCCGAAGAATTTCCCGGATACAAAGGCGACCGTATCGTCTGCGCCCAGTGCGGCGAAGGCATCAACTTCCGCCGCGAAGTTCTGCGCGCCGGGCGGGTACTGTGCAAGGCGTGTTCGGGCGAACGGTATTACGAGATGTTGTAGGTTAAACGGTTCGCCGCCCGCGGCACTTCTCCCGTTTACCAACGGCCTCAACCACGTGCTGTCGCCCTTCCAACCCAGGTTAACGCAAAGCGCAAGGGCCTGCGCTGGTAATAAAAGAACGAAGACAAACTCCCGGCGAAAAAACCTCCTAGACTTGCCGCCGACGCTCGAACAACAGCACGATGCCGCCCAGGAAGGGGCTGGGCCATCAAGAAAAGCCCCCGCTGCCGGCCGAGTGACTTCTTACGTTTCCAACCTTCTATTGCGAGCAGGACTGTTCCACTGAAATATTCTTGTCGACTTTGCTGCTCACCCCGATAGGCCCGGACGATCCGCCCTCGATCGTGCTGGCACAGACCTCTCCCGTACTTGAACCATAAATGAGAATCGAATCATTGGGTGACAACGGGCTAAATAATTTACCCCACGAGCTATACTTTGACTCGTTTGAATTTGTGACCGTGTTTGACTCTACAGCGAGATATTCGGTCGAGGTAAACGCGATGGCAGCACTCGTAACATCTGAAATGCTATTCCCGCTTACAACAAGCTTTTGAAATAAGGGGCTTTTAATGACCTTGGAATCCGAATCAAGTCCCAGGACTGTGATTGAAGCCAAAACACTGTTGTAAGGTGAACTTGGAGACTGTGAGATTTCGTTATTTGAAATCGTGATATTGCCTGCCCCAGGCCCTGGAATTCCGTTCGTAACGTCTGCAAATATCATGGCGCCACTGGTGTTGTATCGGAATGTGTTGCCGTCAATCAAACCGTAGGATGAATCTTCTAAAATGCCGTGTTGCCGATTGTATTCAAAAGTATTTCCCTTTATAAAATAGCGGGCACTATCTGAATCGGTCAGATCAATAAGAGCAACAGCTGCCGATATTGAATTGTGAAGGCTTAGAGTTGCCGCTATGGTTCCGTTGGTATTGCAGTTATTCGTTTCTGAGACCACTGGGGCCGATCCTAAATAAATAAAGTTGGGGTCATAAAACGCGAGAGAATCGCCTACAACAGGGTCGTTGTGAATCGAGGGTTGGCAATTCCCCGAAAATGTAACCACGGTGTCCCCATTGCTCCCAGGCACAATGGAATTGATGCCCCACCGAGTTGGGGAAATATTGAGAAGGTCATCACCGCCAAATCCAATGACCGAATTTTCTAATTGGAAATCGTCTTGATCAATTCCCAAGGCGCCAGAGGGGACTGTGATAAGTCGCCCAGGACCTCGATCAATATTGCCGTTACTAATTCTGAGTCCCCGTAATCCGCCGTTTGCGAGCGTGTCAATGCCATCGGTTGGCCCGGTCAAAATCGCAAAGTTCTCAAGACCAATATCTTCCGTGAATACCAATATGATCGCCGCGCCGTTGAGGTAGCTATAATGGCGAACTAAAACTCTCTCTCCTACAGAAAACGGATCAAAATTGGCGCAACCATCAAAGAACGAGCACGGCTGACCTTGGTTGATTACGTTTGTAAAATTGCAAGATTTGCAAGAATAGGTCTGAGCTCCTGCCGGAGTCCGTCCCACATAAGTGGGCTGGGCAACTTGACTTAAGGACGGAAATGTAAAGTACTCTTCCACGGAGAGATTCGCCGAATACACTCCAGGCGCAGGAACTGAGTCCGAGTCATTCCAGGGGTCTACAGCTTGAATTTGGATGTTCCCTCCTGGGTAATAGGGACTTGTTACAGGGTATCGAGAGTCAATGACTAAAGCGTTGTGCCCAGGGTTATCAGGGTCGGCGACAATGGTGCCGAGCGAGGCGATGGGAAGATTCGGCCAGTCTATTGTGAAGTTTTTTAGTCGCACACGCGAGGCGTTTAAGATTTCAATCCCGTTGCCTGGGGAGTTAAAGCTTAGGGTTGAACCGCTTAGATCAATCTCTAAATCTACGATACCACTAGGAACCTTGAAAGGTTCAGTTGGGTAAGGTCCGATCGTCCAATGAGGCGGGCAATTAAAGGGATTCGCATTATTGAAATAACATTGGGCCCAGGTTTGGCCGGTTGCAGGGTTGATCACGTTGGGTGGTTGCAATGTATACGTCGCCTTTGGAATCACAACCGTGTGGGCCCCGGCCGCAATCGCCTCTGACACAATGGCAGGAAAATAGGCATCTGCAGTTTCTTCACTGTTCATGGCTCGAGTGTAAGTACCACCTCCTTCTGGCCCTCTGACGAGAACTTTGACGGTCCGGCCATTGGGGGCCACAAAAGTTTCGAGATTGTCATACGCAGGGTTATAAGTGAACCCAGATGAGGTAGGGATCACCTCAGAATAAATGGGAGCAAGGAAAGGAGGTACCGACGGATTTCGAGCAGGCGTTGCCATCGGTGGACGATTCGCAGAGGACGCATTCTGAGTTTGAGAAAAACTCTGCAAAGTGAGACTGAGTGCAGTAGCGACAATTCCAAAGATTATGCTGCGACTGCAGATTCGCAATCTCGTTTCCCTAAGATTTCGTCTCAGTCTTTCTACCATTTCTGACATCCCCTCTGGGGCCCGTTGATTCACTCGCAAATTTGTTTGCAACTGCAGTCTTTCATATGCGTGGTTCAATCTGGACCAATATTAAAAAGGGGTCTTTCCAACTGATTGCCGGCAAACTAAAGCGTCTAACTAAACGATACTGACCGGAATCTACTTTTTGACTTCAATAACTGCATCATTTTACGCCTATCTCGCTTGTTCGCGACATTGGGAAAAGATTTGCATCTGCAGTGCAAAGAATCCGTTACCAGCCGAAATTGAGCCATTTGCAGCCCATTTTTGCAGCACCTCTCCTTACTCGAACCCGATGTAAACCGACACCGAATGCGGGACCTGACCACCATTCTCGATCCCGTCGGTACCGGGAGCAGAGCGCGATCCGACCATACACCGTCCCGAACCGCCGCCCGAGTCAGATGACCTTCCGCCAGCAGCAGCCAATCATAATGCGCATGCTTGACTCGCCGTCCTCCGGTCTTCCCCAACGGTTGCTGCAAGCGGGTCAGAGACTAATTCTCAATCCCTCTCGGCAAACCCAGCCGCCGCGCGACTCCCTTATACCGGGAGGGGAGGGTTATCTTGGCAATGACGCCAATGAAGTCCAAATGGGAACCCGATTTTAGAAGGGGGGAGAGCTCGGATCGTAAAACCAACGACCAACGACTAACGGCCAACGACCGACAGCGATCTTGACTGCTCATAAGCATGCGCCACCCGCAGCAGCGTCGCCTCGTCAAAGTGCCGAGCAAACAACTGCAGCCCAATCGGCAGCTTCTCATGATTCTCCCCGCACGGAACTGAAATTCCAGGAATGCCGGCCAGGTTGGCAGTTACCGTGTAAATATCGGCGAGATACATGGCCAGCGGATCATTCACTTTCTCCCCCAGGCGGAAAGCAGGCGTTGGACAAGTCGGCGCGGCGATCACATCGACTTTCTTGAACGCCTCATCGAAATCGCGCGTAAGCAGGGTGCGCACTTTCTGTGCCTTGAGATAGTAAGCGTCATAGTAACCAGCGCTCAGCGCGTAAGTGCCGAGCATGATGCGGCGCTTGACCTCCATGCCAAATCCGCCGTCGCGGGTCAACCGGTACATCTGTGAAAGATTGTCGGCCTTGGCCCGAAAGCCGTAGCGCACGCCGTCAAAGCGCGCCAGATTCGCCGACGCTTCCGCCGTGGCCACAATGTAATAGGCAGGGATCGCATACTCAGTGTGCGGCAAGCTGACCGGCACAACTTCGCATCCCAACCCAGCCAGCTTCTGAATTGCCGCTTCAACCGCGGCCCGAACCTCGGGATCAAGCCCCGAGCCGAAATATTCTTTGGCCACGCCGACTTTCAACCCCTCAACGGGTTTCTCAAGTTCCGCCGCATAGTCGGGCACAGCCACTTCTGCGGAAGTCGCATCCATCGGATCGCGCCCGGCAATCGTGCGCAACACCAGCGCGACCTCCTTCACAGTTTTGGCGAATGGTCCAATGTGATCGAGCGACGACGCGAAGGCAATCAACCCGTAGCGCGACACCCGTCCATAAGTCGGTTTCAACCCGACCACGCCACAAAACGACGCCGGTTGGCGGATCGATCCGCCCGTATCGGAGCCAAGAGTGGCCACAGCCATGTCCGCGGCCACGGCCGCGGCCGATCCACCCGAGGATCCGCCCGGGACACGGCCCTTATCGTGCGGATTGTGCACCGCTCCGTAGGCCGAGTTTTCCGTGGACGAGCCCATGGCAAACTCATCGCAGTTGAGTTTGCCGAGAATCACCGCACCCGCCGCTTCCAGTCGAGCCACCGCTGTGCAGTCATAGGGCGGAATAAAATTCTCGAGAATTTTCGAGCCGGCGGTGGTGCGCACGCCACTGGTAACCATGACGTCTTTGATCGCAACCGGAACTCCCGCGAGCGGTGGCAAAGGCTGGCCCTCGGCAGCCATCTGGTCGATCAAGCCCGCTTGCGCCAGCGCGCGCTTTTCGCAGAGAGTAAGAAACGCGCCAATCTCGGAATCTTCTTTCCGGATGCGGTCGTAGAAATCGGCCGCCAGCGCGGTCGCGGTCATCCTGTCCTCGACAATCGCGCTGCGGACGCTGTCAATCGTCAATTCAGACGCCATCGCCTGTCTATCTCTCAATCACTTTCGGCACCTCAAAAAACGTCCCGTCCGTGTCCGGAGCATTTTTCATGGCAATATCGTGGGGCAGCGATTTCCGCAACCCGTCCTTCACATCCTCGCGGATGGCGTAGGCGAAGCGGTCGCTCCCCGAGCGCGACTCGTCCACGCCGTAGCGGTCCGAAACCTGAGCCATGGGCGTAACCTGGTCGGTCTCCAATTCGCTGAGCCGCTCGACATATTCAAGAATGGAGTTCAAATCGCGCAGCATGCGAGCGCGTTCTTCCTCGGTCAGTTCGAGGTTGGCGAGATCGGCCACGTAAGCGACGTCTTTGTCGGTAACTTTCACGCCTTCGCCCTCACGCCTTCACCACGAATTCGATCCGCTGGACCGAAGTCGCCGAATACTTGTTGATCAAGGCTACATAGCGCGGCGCCAGGTGGGCGAGTTCCCGCCGCCACCCTGCGTCGGCGACTTCCACTCGCAAAATGCCATCGGAAAAACTGAGCGCCCGGGTCCGATCGGCGACTGCGCTGCCGCACGCGACGGGCCACGCCAGCAACGCGCTCTCTGCCGGCGGCGTGCGCCGCAGAGCTTTGGCGACAATGGTTTCCAGTTCGACGGAAGCACGGTTCAAAGCATGACTCCGAGTTTCGGTGCGATCGGAACGAAACCGATTGTAGCATCGGAAAATGTTGCGCTCTTGCGGGCCGTGCAGGGCGAATAATCTTGTCCGCCTGGTCGATCGGCAATCCAGTCGCGGACTAGGCATGACCGCCCGTCAAGCCGAACAGCCTAGGGCATCGCGGCCGCAAGACGCCCGCAGCCGGCGATTCGATTACGAAGCCGCCGCCGCGGCTTTGGCGCGCTTTTTGGCGAGCTTACGCAGATGCGTTGCCGAATACAGGCTCCCCCGGCAGCGCTTCGCCCCGCAGAAACAGGGAGCATCGTCTTCGCCATCGTAGAGGTTGTAATCGTAGGTCAATTCCTCTCCAGCCTCAATATCGCGCAGCGCAATAATCCACATTTTGCCCCGGATCTGATCGGTCTCGCAGTTCGGCTGGCAGGAATGATTGACGAACGCAGCCACTCCGTAGCCATCGATGATGCGTTTGCCACCGTCCAAGCCGAACAAATAGGTGTTCGGAAAGTCGTCGTAAAGGTCGTCGGCCTGCTCGTAATCGAGAATCTCGCCAACGTATTCGACCACCAGCGTCCCCTTGCGAAGCGGCCGGGTGGTGTAGCAGCCATTGGAGTGAATGCGAGACTGGCGAATGATGAGCGTCATAGAGCGTCCCTTATCGTTTATCTTTTATCTTTAGCACACAAGGCACCGGATCAGGCAAGTGCCAAAGCGTTCCGCTCTCGGTTGCGAGCTCTCAGTGGGGGATTCGAGCGCTCCGCCCAGCCCCGGCGAGTTTTTCGAGTTTTTCGAGTTTTTCCGGACCGCTGAGAGTTGAGGCTGCTCTTCTGCTAAGATTCTCAGCCGGAGATTTTTACCCTATGGCTCAGCATCCACCGCGCTTTCTCAAGATTGTCGAGGACGCCAAGCAGCGCATCCGCCAAACCAACGTTGACGAGATCAAAGCCCGGCTCGATCGCGGCGATCGGTTCGTTCTGGTCGATGTCCGCGAAGACCGCGAATTCGACGCCGACCACCTGCCCGGAGCCGTTCACCTGGGCAAGGGTGTCATCGAGCGCGACATTGAGACCAAGTACCCCGGCCTCGAAACTGAGTTGGTACTCTATTGCGGCGGTGGTTTCCGTTCCGCGCTGGCAGCCGACAATCTGCAAAAAATGGGCTATACCAACGTCATTTCCATGGATGGTGGAATCCGCGATTGGCGGCAAAGAGGTTACAAGCTGGAAAAGTAGCCTCCCCAAGCGGCTTCTCTGATTTGTATACGAACCGCGCTGATGAGAGTACGGTAGATTGCATACCATCCGCTTCTTTGGAAAAATACGGAAAGACTTAAAGATTAACGGTCGTGTGGGGTCCCTGCCATGTCTCAAATCGGTAGCTTCGCGTTGCTGCTGGCGCTCGGCCTGAGCTCGTATTCTTTCCTGGCAGGCTTTCTGGCATTGTTCGGAAACGACGCCGCTGCGGCTCGTCTCGGTGAGACCGCGCGCCGCGCCGGAATCGCCACTTTCGTCGCGGTGCTGCTCGCTGCCATCGTCCTCGTAGTCTCCGCCTTCAACGACGACTTCTCGATCGCTTACCTCTATCACCACAGCAACCGCGACTTGCCCGCCGCCTATAAGTTCGCCGTGTTGTGGAGCGGCCAGGAAGGGTCCCTGTTGTTCTGGTCGCTGCTGCTGGCCGGCTACGGGTTCGTTCTCCGCCTGCGCTACAAGACCGATCAGCGGCTGTTCGCCTACGCTTCGATGATCATCGCCTCGGTCCAGGTTTTCTTTCTGCTGATCCTGAATTTTGCGGCGCATCCGTTCGCCCTGATGGAAGGCGGGATTCCGGCTGATGGCACCGGACTCAATCCTCTCCTGCAGTATCCCGAGATGGTGATTCATCCGCCGATGCTCTATCTCGGATACGTCGGCTTCACCGTGCCCTTCGCCTTTGCGCTCGGCGCGCTCATCATGAAGTATCCCGGCGAAAAATGGATTCACATCACCCGCCGCTGGACCATGGTGACCTGGTGCTTCCTCACCATCGGCGTTTTCCTCGGCGCGCACTGGGCTTACGCTGTCCTCGGATGGGGCGGCTACTGGGGGTGGGATCCGGTCGAAAACGCCTCGCTCATGCCCTGGCTCACCGGCACGGCGTTTCTGCATTCCGTCATGATGCAGGAAAAGCGCGGCATGCTGAAAGTCTGGAATATGTCGCTCATCTTCGCGACCTTCCTGCTCTCGATGCTCGGCACATTCCTCACTCGCTCCGGGGTGATCAGTTCGGTGCACGCTTTCGCGCAATCCTCGATCGGCACCTGGTTTCTGGTCTTCATCGGATTGATTCTTGCAGTCTGCACTTTCTTCCTGCTGAAAAACCGGTCGCACCTCGAGAGCGAGCACAAGCTGGAGTCGCTCGTGTCGCGCGAATCCAGTTTCCTGTTCAACAACCTCCTGTTGCTGGTGGTCTGCTTCACCATCCTGTGGGGCACCTTTTTCCCGATCCTTTCCGAGTTCGTTCAAGGACATAAAGTCACGGTCGGTCCGCCATTTTTCAATCGCGTGGCCGTCCCCGTCGCCTTGCTGCTCCTGCTGCTCACCGCAGTCGGACCGCTGCTTGCCTGGCGCAAGACTTCGATCGAAAGCCTCAAACGGAATTTCCTATTCCCCGCCATCGGGTCGCTCGCTGTCGGCGGCATGATGATCCTGTTCGGCGTGCGTCCCTGGGATGACCCCTCTTATTTCTACGCCACCATGGCTGCGGTTCTCTCGGCCCTGGTGATCTTTACCGTGGTTTCAGAGTTCATCCGCGGCGGCCGCGTGATTGCCGGCAAGACCGAGCAGAACCTGATCTCGGCAATGATTCACCTGTGCCGCCGGAACACCCGCCGCTACGGCGGCTACATCGTCCACTTCGGGGTTGCCCTGGTGGTCATTGGAATCCTGGGGACGCCTTTCAACAAAGAAGTCGAAAAAGAGATGGCCTTCGGCGACAAAATCAACATTGGCCCCTACACGCTGGTCTGCCAATCGTATACGCAGGACGACAATCCCAACTACGCCAACGAGTGGGCAATCATCAACGTGTTCCGGGGTGGCAAGCAGATTACAACCATGTATCCCGAGCGCCGGTTCTACAAAGCCAGCCAGCAGCCGCAGACCCTGCCGCGCATTTACCCGAGCTTCCGCGAAGATTTCTTCCTGGTGAACGACCTCTATCTGGTCTACGAAGGCAAGAACGACTCGACCGGCCGTCCCATTATTAAAGCGCACGTGAATCCGCTCGTGCCCTGGATTTGGATCGGCCTGATCATCATGGTCTTTGGAACCATCGTAGCGCTCGTGCCGAATGCCGCCGCCGTCCAGGTCGCCGCCACCACGCCGATTCGCACTCCGGCCCATGTCGGAGCAGGTGACTGAGATGAAATCGCCGATGAGCTCTGGTGGACGGGCGCGCAATTCGAGTCGCGAGCGGCTCGCCGCTGTTTCCATGCATTGTCATTCCGACCCTCGGCGCGTCGAAGGGGAAGGACCTGCACTCCCTCGCAAAGTTCGGAACTCCCGGCAGCGGTGGCTCGAGGCCGCAGTTCTCGCCCTGGCGGTGATTGCCCTCATGGGCGCCAGCGATGACTCGGCCCGCTTCAAAGACCTCGGCCATCGCATGATGTGCGTTTGCGGATGCAACCAGATCCTGCTCGAATGCAATCACGTTGGCTGCCAGTCGTCCGACAAGATGCGCGACCAGTTGCTCGCTTCGCTCGATAAAGGCAATAACGACGACCTCGTCCTGCAAGGCTTCGTGCAGGAGTACGGACCAACCGTGATCGCCGCACCGACCGCCTCCGGCTTCAATTTCGTGGCCTGGATCATGCCCTTCGTGGCCTTAGCCTTGGGCATCGCCTTCGTAGTGTATGTGGTGCACTCCTGGAAGAACCGCCCCACCCCGGCCCTGGCCGATGGCATCGCCATCCCGGCAAGCGGCGACCTCGAAGAATTCCGACGCAAAGCCAGAAAAGAAACCGACCAATGAAGACCAAGCGTAGCGCGGACACGCTTGTCCGCGAAAAGGCCCGATTGAATCCTGAGGATGGGGGAAAGGAACCAGCCCAATGACTGTTTTTGTCTGCGCGGTTTTCACCGTCGTCGCGCTCTACTACGTGTTCTTCTTTCCCGGCGAAGTTTACGCCGGAGAAGAAAAAACCCGTCTAGGCTATCTCCGCGAACGCAAAGAAGCGGTCTACGAAAACCTGCGCGACCTGAATTTCGAATACAAAGCCGGCAAGGTGCCGGACGCGGACTATCAATCCATGCGCACCTCGCTCGAAGAGGAGGCGGCTGCGATCATGGCCGAGATCGCGCGACTGGAGCAGGCTGCAGGACAGGTGGTGTGATCGCGTGCGAGCGATTTGGTAGCGTCTTTCCGAGCAAAGGAGCTTTTTTGACTAGATTTTCAAAGCCCACCCTACGAACCGCCGTCTGCGCCCTATGCCTTTCTGCGCTAACCCTAGCCTCGGCCGCCGCCCAAACCCTAACCGGCACCGTAACCAACGGCACCACCAACAAACCCGCCGCAGGTGACGAAGTCATCCTCATCAACCTAACCACCAGCATGGAAATAGCCGCCAAAACTAGTGCGGACAGCAGCGGGAAATTCAGCTTCCAACTCACCGGCGCCCCCGGCCCGCACCTGGTCCGCGCCGTCCATCAGGGAGTCACCTACCATCAAATGGCGCCTCCCGGCGTCAACACGGCCGACGTAACCGTCTACGACGTGGCCACCAAAGTCGACGGCCTAAGCGTGACTGCCGACGTCATTCGCTTCCAGGCCGACAGCAGTTCCATGCAAGGCGTGCGTTTGTTCGTCGTCAACAACGCCTCATCTCCCGCAGTCACGCAGATGAACGACCACAGCTTCGAGTTCTATCTGCCCCCCGGCGCAAAGGTCGAACAGGTGCAGGCCCGCGCCCCGAACGGCCAGCCCATCCGGACCGAAGCCGAGCCCCAGGCCGAGAAAAATCGCTATGCCATCAACTTCCCGCTTCGTCCCGGTGAAACGCAGTTCCAGTTGGAGTTCACTCTGCCCTACTCCGGAGAGATCAAGATCGATCCGAAGCCGCTCTATTCCGCCGCGCACCTGGTTGTCGTTCTTCCGAAGACAATGCAATTCAAAGCCGCGAATCCAACCGCCTTCCAGTCCATGCAGGACCCCAGCCAGGGGGACAGCCAGGTAGAAGTCGCGCAGCAGACCAAGCCCGGCCAGCCGCTCAGCTTTTCCCTGCAGGGCACCGGAATGATCACCGAGTCGCCCGGAGACACCGCCTCCGGCGCGTCCCAACAGCAGGATCAGCAGCAACCCCAGGCTCGCGACAATCGTCCCGGCGGCGGCCTCGGTGCGCCGATCGACGCGCCCGACCCGCTGAAGAAGTACCAGCTCTACATTCTCGGCGGGTTTGCCGTGCTGCTCGCGATCGGCGGATGGGTCGTCACCAAACGGCAACCCGCGACCGCGATCGCCGGGACATCGGTCGCAAAAAATGGCGCGGCATCGAGCGACTACGGAGCAGCGCCCCGTCTGGTCGTGCCCGCGGCCGCAAAATCATCGATGATACTCGAAGCGCTGAAGGAAGAACTGTTCCAACTGGAAGTCGAAAAGAAGCAAGGCAAGATCACGCCCGAAGACTACGAAAAAGCCAAAGCCGCCCTCGACCAGACCCTGGAGCGCGCCCTGAAGCGTCAAGGTTGAGTTTGTTGGTGGCGGGGCCCGTCCAACGTCCCCGCCTCAGAACCGAAAACTCGAACTCCGGCATCCAATCTAGGGAGATCGGCTGAGGCTCTTATTATGAGCAACATTTTCAAAACCACACTCCTACTGACGGTCATGACGCTGCTGCTCATGCTGGCGGGCCGCGCCCTCGGAGGCCCGAACGGCATGCTACTGGCGTTAGGCATCGCCGCCGTCATGAATTTCGTTTCGTATTTCTTTTCCGACAAAATCGCGCTCGCCACCTACCGCGCCCAGCCCGTCAGCCGGGAAGACTTGCCCCGTGTCTACAACATCGTCGAGCGCCTGGCGCAAAAAGAAGGGCTCCCGATGCCCAAGGTCTACCTCATTCCGACCGATTCACCGAACGCCTTCGCCACCGGGCGGAATCCGAATCACGCGTCGGTTGCCGTAACTCAAGGCATCCTCGGCCTCCTCAACGACGACGAACTCGAAGGCGTGATCGCCCACGAGCTCGGCCACGTGCGCAATCGCGACATCCTGATCAGTTCGATTGCAGCCACCCTGGCTGGCGCCATCACTTATCTGGCGTCGATCGCCAGATGGGGGATGATCCTCGGCGGCATGCGAGGCGAACGCGACGATCGCGGCGGCAGTGGCATCGCCGCCATCGCCATGATCATCCTCGCTCCATTCGCAGCCCTGCTGATCCAGTTCGCCGTCTCGCGCTCCCGCGAATACGGAGCTGACGAAACCGGAGCGCACTGGACCGGCAATCCCTACGCGCTCGCCAGCGCCCTAGCGAAAATCGACGCCTATGCCAAACAGCAGCCGCTGATCGCGAGCCCATCCACCGCGCATCTTTTCATCATTCAGCCGTTCCTGGGCGGGATGAGCTTCGCCAACCTGTTCTCCACGCATCCGCCAACCGCAAAAAGAATCGAGCGTCTGACGGGAAGACCGGCGGAATTCTACCAATAGTCAGGTAGGAATGGACGCATTCGTCCGTCCCATCCGTCCCATTCGTCCATCCCAGTCGAGCTCGACCACCGATGACTCCGGTAATGGGGCGCCCCTCAACCGCCATAGTAGAATCGACAAAATGGCTCTCGAAACTCTGGCGGCAACATCGCGCCGCGCCGCTGCGCTCGAAACCAGCCTGCGCCGCGTCATCCGTGGCAAAGACGACGTCCTCCGCCTCGCCCTGGTTTCCATCTTCGCCAAAGGCCATCTGCTGATCGAAGGCGTCCCCGGAGTCGGCAAGACCACGCTAGGTCAGGCGTTAGCCCGTGCGATTGATTGCACGTTTCAGCGTATCCAGTTCACCAGTGACATGCTGCCCTCGGACGTGCTGGGCATCTCGATCTACTCCGCCATCGAGCAAAAATTTGAATTCAAGCGCGGGCCGGTCTTCGCCAACGTGCTGCTCGCCGACGAAATCAACCGCACTACGCCCAAGACGCAGTCCGCCCTGCTCGAAGCGATGAACGAGGGCCAAGTCACAATCGACGCGCATTCCTATCAGCTGCCGCAGCCGTTTCTGGTGTTGGCCACGCAGAATCCGATCGAGCACCACGGCACTTATCCCTTGCCCGAGTCGCAACTGGATCGCTTCCTGATCAGGGTTCGCATGGGATATCCCGAAGGCAACGCCGAACGGGAGATCCTGCGCGCCGAAGCCGGCGTGGCCCAACTGGAAAACCTGCGCCCCGTGCTGAACGCCGCCGACGTGGTCGAAATCCAGCAAGCCGTAACCCAGGTCCACGTGGACGAATCGCTCATCACGTACTTGCTGAACATTGTCGGCAGGACGCGCGAGTCCGAGTATCTCTCGCTTGGAGTATCTCCCCGAGGCTCGCAGATGCTCTACCGTGCCGCCCAGGCGATGGCTTTTCTGGAGGGCCGCGATTACTGCACACCCGAAGATTTCAAGCCATTAGTAGTTTCCGTTTTCGCCCATCGCGTAGTCGTAAGCTCGCTCTACACCTCGACGCTGAGGAAGTCCGAGCAAGCCGAGCAAGTGTTGCGCGAAATCGTGGAGAGCGTCCCAGTACCGGTCTAGGTTGTGGACCTCTAGGGACGGGAGCATTCCTCCGGCCGACCGAGCCCAGCTCGGACCAACGCCCGCGCCTACTCGCCCGACTCGACCGGCGGCGTAGGCTGCAAACTGGAGAGCCGCGAGATCGCAGCCACCATCATTCCGGACAGAAACTGCATGGTAGCCACGTCGTTGTGATCGAATGCATGAGGGGTGGACGACAGCACCTCGAAAACTCCGAGCGTTCTCCGAAAATGCCGCAGCGGCGCAACCAGAATCGAACGCACGCCCATCCCCCGGCACGTCGCCCAATCCACGCGAGGGTTCGACTCCGCGTCGTCGCAAAGCAGCACCTCACCGGTGCGAACGCATTCGGCCGAAAGCCCACTATCGGTTTGCAGGCGCACACCGATATCCGGAGCGGTGCGGCCGGTGCGCGCCCGGCAAACAATTTCGTTGCCCCGGCGAAGCGCGATCGCAGCTCCGGTGGCGCCGGTTAGACTCTGCGCCTTTTCCGCGATGATGCTGATGCCCGGCTCAAGATCAATCTCTCCCGCATTGATCTCAATCGTATTGATCAAGGGATGGTGAGCCTGGACTGGGCCATGATGCCGCGGCCGCATGCGATGACGAGTGGATAATGTTGCCGCGCGAAGATCGCGCCGAGATTCGCTTTGAGATTGCTCCGCCTCCGCAACCTGCGGAACCGTATAAAGCAGCGACCGCACCAGCCGGTCCAGCTCCGCATCGGCGATGAGATGCGCCGTCTGCTGTCCGCCGAGCGATCCTCCGAGTACGCGTGAAAGACTCAGCACCGCGCCACTGCCGCAAGCCAGACAGCGGGGAGTGTTGTTCTCGCTGAGCAATTCACACTGTACGCAAAATACTGCTCCCTGCAGGGACAGGAAATTCACGTCGGTGGCTCTTAACGAACGCTGCATGTGAGTGGATTCCCTCTGACCGATGGGAATGATGAGGGTAAACAGTTGCGCGCACTGGAGTAAGTGACAGCGCTGGTTCGGCCTGTGGATAACTATTGCGGCCGATGGCGGCTGCGCGATCAATCGAGCGGCGCAGTGGGGAACGGGGATTCGCATCAGGGCATGCCTTCAGTCCTGCCGAAATTGCCTGGGGAGAATGAATGCGCCCTCAGGCGCTGCCGGCCGCAACTATAATCCCGCTCATGTCATTTCTCAGGTTTCTCATGCTGTTGTCGCTGGTGGTCTGGCTCGGCGGCCTGATCTTTCTCGCGTTCGTCGAAGCGCCCACCGTTTTCTCGTCCGGACTTCTCCCCACCCGCCAGATGGCCGGATCGATCGTGGGCCGCTCGCTCGATTTGCTGCACTCGATGGCCATCGTTTCCGGAATTGTTTTTCTGATCGCGTCCCTGCTCTACAGCCGAATGGCCACGGGAAATGCGCGCCCGCTGGCCGGGCGCCACCTGGTGATGGTCCTGATGCTGCTGCTCACAGTAATCTCGCAGTTCGCCATTTCTCCGAAGCTGCACGCGATCAGGGCCGAGGCAGGCGTGATCGATAACCTGGCGCTCGACAATCCGCTGCGCCGGGAATTCGACCGTCTGCACGCGTGGTCGGAGAAATTCGAGGAGGCCGTGCTTTTGCTGGGTCTGGTGGCGCTCTACACGACCGCGCAAGCGCTCGGTAGGCAATAACAAGCGCGGCTACCGCGCCGCTCTTTCCGGCGAGGGCGCCGCCGGTTTCAGCGCCCCATCCAAATACGCCAGATACTCGGCGATCAGCCTATAGCTGTCGTAGTAATCGTTCATCTTGATGGCCGCCAGGGTGTCGAATCGCGAATGCAGAATCGACCAGGTGTCGGATGTTACCGAATGGAGCGTGATGCGCGGAATGTGAACCCGAGCGAACGATTCAGAATCGGCGCTGGCGCCCTGGGGGACATTCATCAAGGTCATAGGAAGCTTACTGGCCGCCGCGACCGACTCCAGTCCATTTAGCAGAACCCGGTCGGCGTGCGACGCCCACACCTCGGTCGGACCAAGCCCCAAACTGTCTAAATTGACCATCCCCTCTATGCGTGCGCGCTGCGGTTGGCCAAGGTGATCCACATAGTAGCTCGAACCGACCAAGCCTTTTTCCTCGCCCGAGAATCCGATGAAGATCAGTGTGTGATGACGCGGCTGCCCGCTCAGGCTGTAGAGCAGGCTCGGCAACAGAGTCGCTCCCGTCCAGTTATCGACCACGCCCTCCCCGGCACGATCGACCTTGTCGGTATGCGCGCCCACCACGATGACTTCCTGGGTTTCGCCGGGCAGCACACAAATCACGTTCGGAGGAAGAATACGATCGAGCGCCTGCTCGGAAAGATTCCCTTCCGCGCATCCAGACTCGCCAAGCCATTTCCGGATCAGAGCTTCGCGTTCCCCGTTCCTGATCGGAAACGACTTCAGGTGACCTTCGACGGTTTCACGCGCCTGCAAGCGAAAGTGGAGGTGTAGCGAGACCTGCGCCGAAATCTGAACCGACAGCCAGACGGCGCAAACCAAGGCAACGATCAACACTCCAATCGACCGGCGAACAAGAATACGGCCAAGGAACCGGCCGCGAGCCACTGTTTCGTAGAACTGCATTTCGCTGAGCGTAGCACGACCGCCTCGCGCCCTGCATTCCAGTTCGTACGCGTACCGAGCACGATGATTTATGCTTCCTATCGCACCCAAACTGTGAACTGAGAACCGGAAACCGAGAACCGGGAACTGAGAACTGACCATGAAAACTGGCATCATCGGTCTGCCGCAAGTTGGCAAGACCTCTCTATTTGGCATTCTGACGAAAGTGCATCTTTCCGAGCAGGCGTATTCGAACCCGCGCGAAGCCCACATCGGAGTAGCCAAAGTCCCCGACGAGCGCCTGGATAAGCTAGCCGCGCTCTACAGCCCCAAAAAGCTGACGCACGCCTCGGTCGAGTACGTGGACGTCGGCGCCATTGGGCAGGACGCGCTGAAGGAGACCGCCTACATCGGCCATCTGCGCCAGGTGGACGCGCTCATTCACGTTCTGCGGGCGTTTGAAAACGACGCAATTCCGCACGTCGGCCCGATCGACCCCCTGCGCGACATCAAGAACGTGGAGTTCGACCTGATGGTCAGCGATTTGGGCCAGATCGAAAAGCGGCTCGAGCGCCTGGAAAAAGACTTGAAGAAGATGAAAACACCCGAACTCGAAAAAGAAAACGAACTGCTGCTTAAAGCGAAAGCGCAGATCGAGGCCGAAAAGCCGCTCCGGGAAATGGAGATGTCACCCGAAGACAAGAAGCGCATCAAAGGCTTCATGTTTCTGAGCGAGAAGCCCATGCTCTACGTGCTCAATATCGGAGAGAGCACCGAACTCGGCAAAGACCTCGAAGCGGCGGTCGGAAAATACAACCTGACCGAAGTGGCCGCCCGTCCGAACGCCGGAGCGAGCGCGATCTGCGGCAAAGTCGAAGCCGAACTCGCGGAGATGACGGACGAGGATGCGGCAGAATTTCTCGGCAGCTATGGCCTGACCGAAAGCGGCCTCTCGCGCCTGATCCGCAAGAGCTATCACCTGCTGGGTCTGATCTCATTTTTCACCGCCGGCGAAGACGAATGCCGCGCCTGGACGATCCCTCTGAACACGCGAGCCCAAAACGCCGCCGGAGCCATCCACTCCGATCTCGAAAAGCACTTCATCCGCGCAGAGACAATTCGCTGGGATCAACTGCTCGAAGCAGGGTCAGAAGCGAACGCCAGAGCCAAGGGCACCTTGCGGTTAGAAGGCAAGGAGTACATCGTGCAGGATGGGGATGTCATGCACATCCGGCATAGCGGGTAGACAAGTGCAGCGCTCGTACTCGGGACCCGGAGTACCGTCACGCAGCGATCGGACCCTACGGCTCAGCATGGTAGGTCGTACCGGCTGTTCTAATGCACATGAAAAAATTGATCGAGCAAAAACATGCAAGCCGCACCGACGAACACGAGTAGCGCCATCTTCACCCCAGGCTCCTCGTTCACTTCCGGAATCAGATCCGACGCCGCCACATAAATCGTGACGCCCGCCGACAGCGGCAGACCAAAGCTGACCTCCCGCCGGAAGACGGCCATCGTCATCACTCCGGCCACAGTTGCGATTCCTAGCGCAATGGATGCTCCCCAGGCAAAGGTGCGGGTTCGGCCACTCGCGAGCATCACCGACGAGACCGTGAATCCCTCCGGAATCTTGTGCATAAACACCGCCACAAAGATGATCCAGCCAAGCGCCGGCGAAACCAGGAATCCCGAAGCAATCGCGATGCCATCGAAAAACGTATGAATCAGCAACCCGATCAGAACCGAGTATCCCTTGTGGGAATGCACGAACTGCTCGGCATGCGTTTCCTCGCCAAAGTGGAAGTGCGGAGTGACCGTGTGCTCGAAGAAATGAACGAGCAGGTATCCGCCAAGAATGAGAAATCCGGCGTAGGCTCCACGCAGATGAATGCTCTCCGGCACCATCTCAACCAGCGCCGTAGCCAGCATGAACCCAGCGCCCAGCGCGACGAAGTAGCGCAGGTACGAGTGTTCCCAATGCTTATACACGATGATGGCGCCGCCGAACACGTTCGCGCCCGCAGCAGTCAACCCCAACAGCAAACTGGTCAGAATCGGAGACATCGGTAAAAGAAGAGTAGCAGGAAGCGATGGCCGTCGATGGTTATCGACCCAACTCCCCCGGTCTTCCGTCGCTTGCTTCCCCTTCGGGCCGCTGGCCCCCGACCGAGCGTCGTCGGCCTTAATCGTTCGGCGACCACGTGTAGTCCCGGGAGTAGGCATCTGGGTGGCGGTGGCGCGCTCGCCCGGAGACTTCCAAATGATATGTATCCGGGTCACAGGGTCACGGACGATCACCACATCTCGGCCCCTCCCGCATGGAGCTACGCTCTGCAGGAGCCTGACATTAGCCGGCACCGGGCAACCACAAGCATAGAGCGGAACCCTCTGACCCCGAAAGATGGAAGGAACAGGCAGCTATAATCCGCTGTAGCCGACAGCTGACACCTGACAGTTGCCCCTCATGCGTTTCGAACTCTTCATCGCAACCCGCTATCTTCGCGCAAAGCGACGCCAGGCTTTCATCGGCGTAATCACGGGCATCTCCATCCTGGGAGTCGCAGCGGGCGTCGCGTCCCTGATTGTCGCCCTCGCCATCAACAACGGCTTTCGCCAGGACTTGCAGGCGCGGTTGCTCGGCTCAACCGCGCACATCAGTTTGCTGCGAATTGAGAGCGACGGCATCCGCGATTGGCGTCCGTTGCTCGAGAAGCTGTCGAAGGAACCGCATGTGGTAGCGGCCGCTCCGGCAATTTACGAGCAGGTGCTGATTTCGCGTGGCCCGCGGGCGCGCGGTGCGGTCCTCAAAGGAATGCTGCCACAGTATGAGCGCAAGGTCAGCGATCTGTTGAACTCGGTGACGATCGGATCGGCGGCCGCGCTCGAAGAAGCTCGTGGAGTGCCAGGTCTCCCACCCGGCTCGGACGCTGCCGAGCCCGGTCCCCGCACAGGCGCTGCCCAAGCAGAATCGCCCGATGACCTCGCTCGTGTACAGCAGCGCGTAGCCGCGATGCCTCCGATCGTCCTCGGCAAAGACATGGCCGAGGAGCTCGGCGCGACCGTCGGCTCGGTCGTGCTGGTGACTTCTCCGCAGGGCGAGCTGACTCCGTTCGGGATGGTGCCGAAATATATTCGCTTTCGCGTTGCAGGAATCTTCAACTCCGGTTTCTTCGACTACGATTCCTCCTGGGCATTCATCCGGCTCTCCGACGCACAGCAGTTGTTTGGATTGGGAGACGTGGTCTCGGTCATCCAATTCAAGCTCGACGACATTTATCGGGCTGGCGACGTTGCCCGCGCCCTCGAACAGGCGGCCGGACAAGGCTTCATGGCCACCAGTTGGATGGAACAGAACAAGCCTCTATTCCACGCACTGCGACTGGAGCGCGTCGTCACGTTCATCACCATCGGACTGATCGTGTTTGTGGCCGCGCTCAACATTCTGATCTCGCTCATCATGATGGTCATGGAGAAAACCAAAGACATCGCCGTGCTCATGTCGCTCGGGACCAAGAAGGCGCAGATTCGACGCGTCTTCATTGCCCAGGGCGTGCTGATCGGCGTGATTGGGACGGCGTTAGGTTTGGTGCTCGGCTACGCGATCTCGTGGGCGGGCGGACACTATCACTTTATTTCGCTCTCGCCCGAAGTTTATTCGATTGACTACGTACCGTTCGCGCCACGGCTGACCGACGGAATGATCGTGGCTCTGGTTTCCGTCGGAATCTCGTTTGTGGCTACGATTTATCCGTCATGGTCAGCCGCCCGAATCTTGCCGGCCGAGGCGCTGAGGTACGAATAGGGCTGGTCGGGCGCTCCGGTGCTCAGCTTGTGACCGCGGTCATATTGCAATTGTTTTCCGCAGGTATACAGTTTTGCATAGCGCATTCCCCGAATGGGAGCGTGTGGCGCCCAGCATGCTCTGAGGATCATGCTGGAATGGATCATGCTCTAATGGATCAAAGACCGTCGTCTCAGGTTGCAGCCGCGGCGGGCGCCGATACTTATGACGGGGAGTTTGCATCCAATCAGTCAAGACCCTCTGTTGAGGGTTGAAGGTCTCAGCAAGGTCTTTCGCTCAGGCGAAACCCAACTGACGCTCTTTGAGAATCTGTCTTTCGAGATCCAGAAGGGAACCATGCTGGCGATCGTCGGGCAATCCGGCGCCGGAAAGAGCAGTCTGTTGCATATTCTGGCGGCGCTTGATCGTCCTTCTGCGGGTAGCATTTATTGCGCGAATTTCCACGTCAACTCGCTTTCTGAGGATGCCGCTGCTGAATTTCGTAACCGTGAGATCGGCTATGTGTGGCAATTCCATTACCTGCTGCCCGAGTTCACGGCTTTAGAGAATGTCGCCATGCCGTTGCTGACGAGAGGACAAGCGCTGTCTTCAGCCAAGAAGGAAGCGTCGCGCTGGCTGCGCGAAGTCGGGCTGGAGCAGCGCGGCCATCACCGGTCGGGCGAGCTCTCCGGCGGCGAGCAGCAGCGGCTCGCGCTCGCACGGGCGCTCATCACTCAACCGCAAGTCTTACTGGCTGATGAGCCTACCGGCGACCTCGACGGAGGCACCGGGGAGTTGGTTTTTGAACTGGTCGCTCGATTGCACCGTGAGCATCAGTTGACCTCTTTGATTGCCACCCACAATTTGGCATTTGCACGTCGGTGCCATAGGGTTTTAAGGTTGGATCGGGGCAAAATAGAGGAGGTCGCGCCCGAGTCGCTTCCAGCGTGATGAAAAGGCAGAGTCGAAAGTTGAAACTAAAGTTTGGTGATTTGCAGGTACCTAAAAGTAGACACTCTGCAGGTTACTAAAAGGTGAATATCGCTTGGGGGATTAGGCGATCTGAATGCATAATTAGGTGGTAGGTCAGGGGTTTGGCGGAGAGCGGGGCTTTCCGGGTGAACTCGGGGGGAAATAGTTTATGTTCGAACGTTATACGGAGAAAGCCAGGCGCGTCATCTTTTTTGCGCGTTACGAGGCCAGCCAGTTTGGATCTCCTTACATTGAGACCGAACACCTGCTGCTCGGACTGTTGCGCGAAGACAAGGCCCTGACCAATCGTTTCCTGCGCTCTCATGCGTCGGTCGAATCGATCCGCAAACAGATCGAAGGCCACACGACGATCCGTGAAAAGGTTTCCACTTCGGTCGATCTTCCCCTGAGCAATGAATGCAAGCGGGTTCTGGCGTATGCCGCGGAAGAGGCCGAGCGCCTGTCGCACAAACACATTGGCACCGAGCACCTGCTGCTGGGGTTGCTGCGTGAAGAAAAGTGTTTTGCAGCTGAAATCTTGCACGAGCGTGGTTTGCGGCTTTCGACCATCCGGGAAGAGCTAGCCCGTACCAGCCAGGAAAAAGCGCAGCCGCAACGCGGACAGCGTGAATCTTCTCTGTTGAGTGAGTTTTCGCGCGATCTGACGCAGTCCGCCATGGATAGCCAGCTCGATCCGCTGGTAGGCCGTGACGGCGAAGTGGAGCGAGTGGTCCAGATCCTGTGCCGCCGCACCAAGAATAATCCCGTACTCATCGGCGAGCCCGGAGTGGGCAAGACCGCCATCGTGGAAGGCCTGGCGCAGCGCATCGCCGACGGCGAAGTTCCGTCCTTCCTGGCCGACAAACGCATTCTGGCCCTCGATCTTTCTCTGATCGTAGCCGGCACCAAGTATCGCGGACAATTCGAAGAGCGCCTCAAGACCATCATGAAAGAGCTGATGGAGTCGCAGAATTCCATCATTTTCATCGACGAACTGCACACCCTGGTAGGCGCGGGATCGGCGGAAGGCTCGCTCGACGCCGCCAACATCCTGAAGCCGGCCCTGTCGCGCGGCGAGATTCAGTGCATCGGCGCAACCACGCCCGCCGAGTATCGCAAGTCGATCGAGAAAGATCGATCGCTCGAGCGCCGCTTCCAGGCCGTAAAGGTTCCGCCCCCGAACGAAGCCGACGCGGTCAAGATTCTTTTCGGCATCAAAGAGCGCTACGAAAAATTCCACGCCGTCACCTACACCGACGAAGCCATCAATTTTTCAGTGTCGCATTCCAACCGCTATATTCCCGACCGCTTTCTGCCCGACAAAGCCATCGACCTGATCGACGAAGCCGGCGCGCGCGTCAAGCTGCGCCAGACCACGCTGCCCGAAGAATTGACCGAGGTCCAAAAGCGCATCAAGTTCATCGTCCATCGCATGGAGAACGCCATCGCGAACCATGAGTTCGAGAAAGCGCGTTTCTACTCGGACGAGGAACGCAAGGAGCGCGAGAACCTGCGCGCCCTTCGCGAAAAATACCACCTCGATGAATCCTCCACTGGCATCGTCGGTCGGGAGGACATCGAGGATGTGGTAAGCCGCTGGACCGGCGTTCCCATCACCTCGATCAAGGAAGAAGAAACGCAGAAGCTGCTGCGCATCGAAGAAGAGCTGCACCGGCGCATCATTTCGCAAGACAAGGCCATCAGCGCGCTGGCGCGAGCCATTCGCCGCTCACGTGCCGGCCTGAAAAGCCCGAATCGCCCAATCGGTTCCTTCCTGTTCCTGGGCCCGACCGGCGTGGGGAAAACTGAAGTGGCGCGCACCCTGGCGCAGTTCATGTTCGGCAGCGAAAAAGCTCTGGTCCGCTTCGATATGTCGGAGTTCATGGAGAAGCATTCGGTATCGAAACTGATCGGTTCGCCTCCCGGTTACGTAGGTTACGAAGAGGGTGGGCAACTGACCGAACGCGTCAAGCGGGCGCCCTATTCTGTCGTTCTGCTCGACGAAATCGAGAAGGCGCATCCCGATGTCTTCAACATCCTGCTGCAGGTCTTCGAAGACGGCCAATTAACCGACGGTTTAGGGAACACGGTTGATTTCAAGAACACCATCATCATCATGACGTCGAACATCGGTGCCCGGCACTTGATGAAGCGTGAGGGCCTCGGCTTCCAGTCGTCGAAAGACGAGATGGTTTCCGAGAAGGTCGAAGATCTGGTAAAGAGCGAAGTCAAGCGTACTTTCAATCCTGAATTCCTGAACCGCGTCGACGAAATCATCCTCTTCATGGCGCTCAGCGAGCAGGACCTGATCCAGATTCTCGAACTGATGGTCAGCCAACTGAACCAGAATCTCGCCCAGCGTTCGATCACCGTGACCGTGGCCGACGAGGCGAAGAAGTGGATTCTGAACCAGACCCTGACCGACCGCAGCTACGGAGCGCGTCCGCTGCGTCGCGCCCTGCAGAAATACATTGAAGATCCGCTCTCGGAAGCCCTGATCCAAGGCACGATTACCACCCGGCCGGCGTTCATTGAGGTCTTCCTCGAGTCCAACAAGTTGTACTACCGTCCGGTGGACGCGGAGAAAACCGAAGGGGTGCTGCTCTACGAAAGCTAGGATCGCGTAGGGCAGGTGCTCTTGTCCGCCTGTCGAACGAAATTCGGCAAGCCGGAAACACTGTCTCCTTACTCGTGCGCCTTCTTGTGCGCAGGCAATTCATTCCAATGGGATGTTTCGCTACTCCCGCTTCATGACCTTCCAAAAAGCTGGTAGTTGGATTTTGTGGGAACCACCGCACAACCCCGTGGCAGAGTGGCTAGATTCTGGCGGGGTGTCGGTAACGATTCGATGCGAATGGTCGCGAGCGCGAGGGCAGCCCTCGGGGTCCCCAATCGCGAGACCCCGGCGCGGCCGGTTTTGGTCTTAGTTAGTCGTTTGAGGCTTGCTCTATCAGGTGTTCAACGATGCGGTGGGCTTCGTCAATGTGTTCGAGAGCGCGATGCCGCAAACCGTGAGCGAAACCGTCATCTTCTTTTTCTGAGATGTCGTGATGCGCCTTATCGAGTAATTCCAGAGTGCGGTGATAACGGCCACGGTGTCCGAGGTGCGCGTCGACGGGCGGATGGTCGCTCAATGGCTTGCCGTCGTCAATGGCTGCATGCTTGATTTCGCCAATGGCTTTATCGATTTCGGCGATGGCGTGCTCTTCTTCGTTGTCGATCCGGCCAGAAGGCGTCGGATGTTCCAGATGAGCACGAGCGTGGCGCAAATCGGTCAGGGCGTGGAGATAAGCGGGATGCCGTCCAGGATCATCCGCAAAAGAGAGCGCTGAGCAGATAGCGATGAAACACACCAATACAGCACAATGTCGTAACGTTTTCATGTTCTCCTCGAAAGCCTTTCGGCAGAATGAAACTCGGTTGTAAGAACCCGGAAATTAGGCTTTAGACTCGCCGAATCTTAGAATAAGTATCGAAAAATGGAAAGTTACTTAAGTGGTCACCCAACTTCTCCGACCCTCATAAAGGATCGCGGGGCGATATTGCGGCTGTCGTCATCCACGCTGGTAACTTTAAGTCCGATTTGGCCGGGAAGCCGGAATCCGTGGACACTTCTTGCCGAGACGATGTAGCCCGCATAGCCTGCATATTCTGGCCGCCGCCACTGATTTGCCAAGCCGTACTCGACCTGCGAGACTTTACCGTCCTGCACTAACAAACTTGCATCAAAGCTCATGAACCGATAGCCCAACCAGTCCTTTTCGTTCGAAATCTTCACGTAAAAACCGCGATCCTGCATTCCGCCGACCTTCCGGTCTTTCTGGATCAGGTATGGGACCGTCTTCGTCATTTGTTCTTCGGTGGTCTGATCCAAACGTATCTCGGCCAACCCTTTCAATACAGCTTGGATTTTCCGAGCCATGAAATATGAGCGGAGGCGATCCGCAGTCGTTAGGCACAACAAGAAAACAAGAACGTAGGCGTAAATTCGGCGCGCTCCACGACCAGTCAGGGCACGGAGACTCCAACGGAAGAACGGGACGTGCGTTTTCGTGCTCATTAAAGGAAGTTGGCCCCTACCTTGATCGAACCCGCTCTTGAATCGACACCGCTGCGAGCGTGCTCATCCCCTTTTGATCTCGTTGGTGATGGTGTAACCAGGCTACAATCATCCTGTTTCATAGGACGAGGAGTAATTGATTTCTCGTCAACCGCCGAGCCGGCTACCAGGGAGTGGTCTCTTTGCACGGGGCGAGCATTTGGCGGAGCCAGTCCAAGTCTGCATCGCTCAGCATATAGTCGCCGCCGCCGGTTTTATCGGTAAAGGTGAGCATAGCGTTCGGACATCCTTCGAGGAGGGCGTAGCGCCAGATCTCAATAGGCGGCGAGAACCCAGGGTGGAGTTCGACAGAATCTGGAGGTCCGTAAATGATGTAGACGCGGCCAGGATCGGTCAGCCACCCGGGAAGGGCGACGGCAAAGTGAGCGTTGGCATAAGCGATGCGCCGATAATGCTCCTCTTTGAGAGAATTGTGGGCTGAACCGGGCGTTGGATTGCGGCGTTCCCAGAAAGCTGCAATGTATTCATCGCGTTGATTGTCGGACGTAAGATTCCGGAATTCTTTCCGTTCCTGATCTGTCACGATATAAACGACGTCTTCTTTCAGCCACTTCTTGTACCTTTCGCTCACATGCGGGTCACGCCACGGGTTCTTTGGGACAGTTATTTATTTCTGCGTCCTGGCATTTTCCGGGGCCGATGAACAGGCACAAGGAAGCGAGCAGCAAACTGGTAAAAAAGCCCTTGCGGAAAGGCATCCAGTACATCCAGGGAACCTCGGATCCACAGCGAGATCTTAAGTCGGTAGGATGTATGTTAGCAAGCCTGAGTCAGGCACAGCAGGAGATTCGCACAAGACGGTGGGAACACTCGTCACGGCTGTTGCAATCAGGCGGACGCCGCCGATGCGAGTCGGATGGGGAGATACGCAATGAAAACCGATTTATCGCCAGCATTAGCCTTGGGCACGCGAGGCCGAAACGAAACTCCGACGTGGGAGATTGCGCTGTGGCGAGTTTATCTTTTAAGGGCCGGATACCTCTTGATTGCCGTCGGCATGGGAATGCAGAAGGTTCCTGCCTTCCTTCATCACAAGCCTTGGGAGTTGATGCACGGGGTGGTCAATTCCATGCTGCTCGCGCTCGTGCTGCTGGCGGTCCTAGGGCTACGCTATCCCTTGAAAATGCTGCCGCTTTTGTTCTGGGAAATAGCATGGAAGGCCACATGGCTTCTCGCGGTGGCGCTGCCTGCCTGGCAGAACCACACCATGGACGCAGACACCTGGGACACAACCTTTGCCTGCCTGATGAGCGTGATCTTCCTGTTCGTCGTGCCGTGGGACTATGTCTGGCGGAATTTTGTCGCCGCGCGCGGTGAGCGCTGGTGGTGAACGTGTCAATGCTATCGGGGTTTATGCCTTACCTGGGGTGGTCAAAAGAAAAAAAGCTGCGCCGCGCGATCGTTTCGAGGATGCCGCTGATCGCGTCGGTCTCTCCATGCTTTATGTCTTAAAGAAGCTGCCGCATGGCCGCTTCTTACGATTCAGGACCTCGGAAGGCGACAATCTCAATCCAGGGGCGATCTGAACTCATGACTGCACTCAAAACGATGCCGATTTGCCGTTCCACCGGCGGCGGCGAAGTGGTGACGGGCAAACCGGTACTCAACTGATGTTAACAAGGCGGTTATACTCATGGAGAATCGGCCCCACCGACTGTTCCGCCGCTCATCCGGGCAATGCCTGAGACACGCAGGGGGCCGCTTCCGGGGGAGGAAATGATGCTCACGCCGCTATTCCTTGACACCCTCGCAAGCGCTCCCTAGAATTCACAATAAGGCGTGGTGGAATCTTAATCTAAGCCACTGCATCTAAAGTATTTAATGGGACGCTTCGGTCCCACTCTCGGGGAGCTATGCCAGCAGGGCCAGCGGGCGGACGGGAACGTGAAATTCTGACCGCTATCGTCGAAACATTTATTGCCAGCGGGGAGCCGGTCGGATCGCGCACGCTTGCGCGCTCCAGCCGCGAAGGCCTGAGTGCGGCTACGATCCGAAATGTGATGGCCGATCTGGCGGACGCGGGATTTCTGGAGCAGCCTCATGCTTCGGCGGGCCGCGTTCCTACGGCGGAAGCCTATCGTTATTATGTCGAGCAACTGAGTGGGGAGGCGCGTATCTCGCACGAGAACCAGAGCATTATTCAGGACACTCTGACCGGCGTCACTGACGTCGCGGAGTTTATGGAACGGACTTCGCACGTACTCTCCCTGATTTCGCACAGCGTCGGAGTGACGGTGGCTACCAGCGGACCGCGGAACGCGCTCGAGCATGTTTACTTCTCGCACCTGAGCGATCAAAAGGTGCTGGCGGTCGTGGTCACGCGGTCGGGGGTGGTGCGGGATCGGGTGCTGCGCCTCGATATCCCGCAATCCGATCTCGATTTGGCGGCGCGCTATATTAATGAAAATTTTCGCGGCTGGACGATGGGCGACATGCGCGCCGAACTGGCTCGCCGACTCGAACAAGAGCGCAGCGAGTACGACCGGCTGATGAAGTCGATCGAGCAGCTTTACCGGCAGGGCGCGCTTGCTGCGGCGGACGACACGCAGGCCGTGTTCGTGGAAGGCGCGGCGAACCTGGTTACGAATCACGGGACCGGGCAGGAAGACCGTACGCGTTTGCAAGACATGCTGCGGACGCTCGAGGAAAAAGAGAAAGTTGTAAAGCTGCTGAGCGCTTATCTTGACACTCGGCAGGAAGCGGTGCGCGTGGTGATCGGGCTCGACGAGGCAATGCCGTCTTCGAATTTGCAGAATTTTGTATTGATTGGGGCTCCCGCTCGGGTTGGGGGCGAAGTGATGGGGTCGCTGGCGGTGATTGGACCTACGCGACTGGATTATCAACATACCATGTCCGCGGTGTCGTACATAGCGCGGCTATTCGACAAACTTTTGAACGAATCGGGTGATTGAGCAGTATGGTGAAGGGAAACGGAAAAACCGACCGGCGCTTTGAGTTGGAGCGCGAGGATCTGGAGCACGAACTGCCGGCGGCCGAGGGCGGCGATGAAGCTGCGTCGGCTGCGGTCACGGCCAAACCGGCGGAGGTTGGCGCGGCTTCGGAGACGGAAAAGCTTAAGGCCGAGCGCGACGCGCTGCTCGATCGTCTGGCCCGACTGCAGGCGGAGTTCGATAATGCCCGCAAGCGCGCAACGCGTGAGCAGCAGGATTTTCGCGAATTTGCCGCCGCCGATGTCATCAAGAATTTCTTGCCCATCCTGGACAGTTTTGAACGCGCGCTGAAAACTGGCGGCAACTCCAGCGATTTCCGCAACGGCATTGAGCTTATCAACCGTCAGTTTCAGGATGCGCTGCAGAAAACTGGAGTGCAGCCGATTGCCGCTCTAGGACAACCTTTCGATCCGCGGGTGCACGAGGCAATTGAGATGGTGGATACGACCGAGGTGCCGGATCATCAGGTCGTCGATGAGCTGCAGCGCGGCTACAAGTATAAGGAACGGCTGCTGCGTCCGGCGATGGTGCGGGTCGCTCGGAATAGCCGCGGGTAGTGCCCGGCTCCGAATGGGAGCCTTGATTTGAGGCGACGCCAGTATCGCGAACGCGATGCCCTGACGAAGCCGGAGTTGAAACCGTTTAGAGTTGACGAGTGAACCATGAGTGGGGGAGTTTCTGGCCGCTAACACGAAACGCGATTTTTACGAGGTGCTCGGTGTCACTCGTACTGCCACCGACGTCGAGATCAAGAGCGCTTACCGCAAGCTGGCGATGACGCATCATCCGGACCGCAATCCTAATAATCCTGACGCTGAAGAAAAGTTCAAAGAGGTCACGGAAGCTTACGCAATTCTTGCCGATAGCGAGAAGAGATCTCTGTACGACCGCTTCGGGCATGCCGGGGTGGGCGGCAACGCTGGAAGCGCGGCGGGATTCGATCCTGCCATCTTCCAGGATTTTGGCGACATCTTCGGCGACATTTTCGGCTTTGGCGACATGTTTGGTCAGGGGGGCCGTCGTCGCAGCCGCGCGCAGCGGGGAGCGGATCTTCGCGAAGACCTGCATCTCGAATTTGACGAGGCGGTGTTCGGCAGCGAGAAGCAAGTGAATGTCCGCCGCCATGAAGCCTGCGACGCGTGTCGCGGAAACGGCGCGGCACCGGGCAAAGCTCCGGTCAGTTGCCGGGCGTGCAACGGGCGCGGGCAGGTGCGGTATCAGCAGGGCTTCTTCAGCATTGCTCGAACTTGCCCAACCTGCCAGGGAGCGGGCAGCATCATCACCGATCCCTGTCTGAAGTGCAAAGGCGAAGGCCGCTTGCTGCGCGAGCGCGTGGTCGAAGCCAAGGTGCCGGCCGGAGTCGAGGACGGCACGCGAATTCGTTTCACCGGCCTGGGCGAAGCGGGCGCGTTCGGCGGGCCCGCCGGCGATTTGTATATTGTTCTGCACGTAAAGGAGCATGCCTTCTTTGAGCGCGAAGGCAACGACCTGCATTGCGTGGTTCCGATCTCGTTTCCGCAAGCGGCGCTTGGCACCGAGATTACGGTTTCGACCCTCGAGGGAGATCACAGGCTGAAAGTTCCAGAAGGCACGCAGTCGGGAACCTCGTTTCGCATCCGGAGCAAGGGGGTGCCGGTGCTGAACGGGCACGGCAAAGGCGACCTTTATGTCGAGGTGCGGATCCAAACTCCGGGGAAACTGAATAAGCGCCAACGCGAACTGCTGGCCGAACTTGGGGAACTGGCTCCGGTCGAAAACAAACCGCAGCGGCGGTCGCTGTTGGGACGGGTGAAGGACATGTTTGCGTAGCAGAGTCTCTCGACTCTCAGCGATGGGTTCTCAGTAAGAACTCCTGGCCCGGTCGTGTTCTGGCATTTCAATGAATGAGCCTTTCTGAAATCTTCTGAGACCTGAACCATGACTCGCCGCCGCTGGATCGCCGACGAGGTTACCGGAGACACCGCCGCTCTGGTCGGCGAACATGCTGCTCATCTGGCTCGCGTCTTGCGCGCCGAGGTCGGCCAGGAGTTTGACATCGCGACCGGCTCCGAGGTTCGCCGGGGAACGGTCACCTCGATCTCTCACGATCGGGTTGAGTTCGCGCTTGGCAAGGGCCAGGCGGCGAAACCCTTTCCCAAAATCACGCTGGCGCTTGCCATCTTCAAGTTCGACCGCATGGAGTGGGCGATCGAGAAGTGCACCGAGATCGGGGTTGCTCGCATCATTCCCGTGATTGCCCGCCGGAGCGATGTTCATCTGGCGATTGCCGCCGTAAAGCGTCACGAGCGTTGGGAACGCATCGTTCGCCAGGCCGCCGAACAGTCACGCAGGTCGACACCTCCGGAGATGGCCGGACCGGTCAAGCTCAGCGATCTTGCTCGCGTCCTGGGGGTGGGGGCGCCGACCCGGGTCGTTCTTGCTGAATCTGTTGCCGAGTCCGAGCAGGACACTCGGTTGGCAGACATTTTGCAATCGTCTTCTCAATCCCGGCCGGGTGAAGTCGCGCTCGCCGTCGGACCGGAGGGCGGCTGGGCGGACGAGGAACTCGCTTGGTTTCGCGAGGCGGGATGGATCGCGTCCTCGCTCGGCCGTACGATTCTTCGAGCGGAGACCGCGGCGATCGTGGCGACGGCTCTCGCGCTCGAGGCGCTGCGGTGATCTCAGCCGCAGGTTGCGGGAAACGGTCGAAAAGTCGATCTCGAACCCCTGAACAGTGCGCGGGAGACCCCGGTCGTCGCTCCGGGACACTCCGGGACTTGGATCAAGCCATCCATTTTTTCCGAGCGCCGAAGCGCTGAGCTAATTCGGACGCCCCTTCGCGGCTGAAGTCTCGGAAGCCTCCCACAACCGAGTTCCAGACTTGCACAACCGGCTCCGACCTTCCCCAACCGGCTCTGGTATTCTCCGGCTAGTGAGTTCTCACGTGACCGATCAGGGAAATCTGGCTGCGTCCGCTCCGCCTGGGATTGTTCCCGACGAACGACAGCGGGAGGCCATCGAACATGTAAGCGGTCCGATGCTGGTGATTGCTGGCGCCGGCACCGGGAAGACGACGGTCCTCACACAACGCGTGGCGAATCTTATTCGTGAGGGACATGCTCGCCCTGATGAAATTGTCGCGCTTACTTATACCGACAATTCCGCGTCGGAAATGCTGGCTCGGGTTCAGGAAGAATTGAGGGGCGTCGTCATCGACGGCCTGCAGGCTTGCACCTTTCACGCCTGGTGCAACGGACTGCTCCAACGTCGCGGCGCTGGTTTTGGCGTGCTCGACGAAAAGGACCTTTGGGTGTACTTGCGGCGTCGTATCCGCGACCTCCGTCTGAAGCACTTTGTGCGCGCCGCCAATGTCGGCCAGTTCCTCGACAGCCTGCTTGAGTTCATGCGCCGGTGCCAAGACGAACTGCTCGGCCCGGCCGAGTACACCGCCTATGTAGAGCGCCTGGAGCGTGGCGAAGTCGCTTTGCCTCGGGTGGCGAAATCAAAACATCAGGGAGAGTTCGAGGACAAGGAAATCATCGAACGCTGCCGGGAAATCGCTCGTGTTTTTGCCATCGTGGAGGACATGCTCCGTGAGAACAACCTGGGCACCTTCGGGCACATGATCACGATGGCGTATCAGTTGCTGAACGACGATCGCGTTTTGCTTGAACAGGAACGCCGCCGCACTCGTTTCCTGCTGGTGGATGAATTCCAGGACGCGAACCTCGCCCAGGTCGAAATTCTTTCGCTGCTCGCCGGGCCGACGGCCAATGTTTTTGGCGTGGGGGATCCCGATCAGGCGATCTACCAGTTCCGCGGCGCTTCGAGCGAAGCGTTCACGCTGTTCGCAAGGAAATTCCCTGAGACCGAAGTGGTGGTGCTCGGGAAAAATCGGCGCTCGCTTTCCCCGATTCTCCGCTCCGCTTTTGGCATTGTGAACTGCAACCCGCCGGTGTTTTCCCCAACCTCCGCGCAAGACGTACATTCAATTTCTTTCGAGCGG
>Ga0302326_10002625_pt1 | contig 43447 bp, 29 predicted proteins | sample Palsa_T0_3_FD_202264 | JGI IMG/M metagenome (GOLD analysis project Ga0302326, IMG submission 202264) | Peat permafrost microbial communities from Stordalen Mire near Abisko, Sweden - Palsa_T0_3 | ecosystem: Environmental > Terrestrial > Soil > Palsa > Peat permafrost | place: Sweden: Abisko...
GCAGCTCGGCGGCCCCGCAAGATCCAGCCACGAGTCCTGCTTACTGGACGCTAGAAGCAGCGGCTGGCGCCGCAGGTGCGACTGGTGCACAAGGCACCGCAGGCAGCAACGGAGCGACCGGCGCAACGGGTCCGACTGGTGCAACAGGTGTGGCAGGAAGCAACGGCACCAACGGAACTAACGGAGCAACCGGAGCCACCGGGCCGCAAGGGCTTGCTGGTGCCAACGGCACCAACGGTGCCAACGGAGCGACCGGTGCAACGGGCCAGGGCTTCAACTTCGCGGGTCCCTACAATCCCGCGACTTCCTACAATCCCTACGATGTCGTCACCGAGAATGGTTCGACCTATGATGCCTTGAAGGCCAACGCCGGGGTCGATCCGGCCAACGATGTTGCCAGCAGTGGCGGAAACTGGGCGCTGGAAGCAGCAGCAGGCGCCGCAGGTGCGACCGGTGCACAAGGCACCGCAGGTAGCATCGGAGCGACCGGCGCAACAGGTCCGACTGGTGCAACAGGTGTGGCAGGAACCAACGGAACCAACGGAACGAACGGAACCAACGGTACCAATGGAGCTAACGGAGCAACCGGAGCAACCGGGCCGCAAGGACTTGCTGGTGCGAACGGCACGAACGGTGCCAACGGAGCGACCGGTGCAACGGGCCAGGGCTTCAACTTCGCGGGTCCCTACAATCCCGCGACTTCCTACAATCCCTACGATGTCGTCACCGAGAATGGTTCGACCTATGATGCCATTCAGGCCAGCAGCTCGGCGGCCCCGCAAGATCCAGCCACGAGTCCTGCTTACTGGACGCTAGAAGCAGCGGCTGGCGCCGCAGGTGCGACTGGTGCACAAGGCACGATCGGTGCAACAGGTCCGACCGGAGCGACCGGTGTGGCAGGAAGCAACGGCACGAACGGCACCAACGGAGCGAATGGAGCGACTGGCGCGACCGGGCCGCAAGGGCTTGCTGGTGCCAACGGAGCGACCGGATCAACCGGAGCGACAGGTGCGACCGGTGTGATCTGGGATAACGCATTCCAACAGAACACTCCCTACGTGGTGGGTGATGCGGTGTCCTACAGCGGTTCGACCTACATCGCCATCAATGCCAACAACGGTTCTACTACTCCCGATATGGATGCCACCGACTGGTCACTGCTGGCCGCAGCTGGAGCAGCTGGTGCGCAGGGCGCCCCAGGAGCAGCAGGGGCACAAGGGCCACAAGGTGTTCAAGGTCCTATCGGCTTGACTGGAGCAGCTGGCACGAACGGAATCAACGGAATGAACGGAGCCAACGGAGCGACGGGAGCAACTGGAGTCACTGGCGCAACCGGAGCTACCGGCGTGATCTGGGATAACGCATTCCAACAGAGCACTCCCTACGTGGTGGGTGATGCGGTGTCCTACAACGGTTCGACCTACATCGCCATCACCGCCAACAACGGTCCTACCACTCCCGATATGGATGCCACCGACTGGTCACTGCTGGCCGCAGCGGGAGCAGCAGGCGCACCGGGAGCAGCAGGAGCACAAGGGCCACAAGGTGTTCAAGGACCCATCGGCTTGACCGGAGCAGCTGGCACGAACGGAATCAACGGAATGAATGGAGCCAACGGTTCTACTGGAGCGACGGGAGCAACTGGAGTCACCGGCGCAACCGGAGCTACCGGTTCGGGCATTAACTGGCGAGGAACATGGACCAGCGGATCCACTTACGCGGTAGATGATGCCGTGTACGACATGAACAATGGTTCATCTTACGTCGCTACTGCTGCCTTGGACGATGCCATCCCTCCGGACGCCGATCCTTCGAACTGGACGCTTCTGGCAGAAGCCGGCACGAACGGTACGAACGGCACGAATGGAGTCAACGGTGCGACGGGTGCACAAGGTCCGACCGGGCCCACAGGTCTCACAGGAATGGCCGGGGCAAATGGTGCCAATGGTGCAACTGGCGCTACTGGAGCAACCGGCGCGACCGGTGCAACTGGCGCGGGCGTTAATTGGCGCGGAACCTGGGTCAGCGGAAATAACTATGCCATCGACGATGCGGTCTTCGATAACAGCAACGGTTCGTCCTACGTAGCCACCGCCGCGTTGAGCAGCGACCAAATCGATCCAGCCTTGGATTCTGCGAACTGGACACTGCTTGCTCAATCCGGCGCAACCGGAGCTACAGGAACAGCCGGAATGAACGGGACCAATGGCGCAACAGGTGCGACGGGCGCACAAGGTCCGACCGGGCCCACAGGTCTCACAGGAATGGTCGGAGCAAATGGTGCCAATGGTGCAACTGGCGCTACCGGAGCAACCGGCGCGACGGGTGCAACTGGCACGGGCGTTAATTGGCGCGGAACCTGGGTCAGCGGAAATTCCTACGCCATCGACGATGCGGTGTTCGACAGCACTAGCGGTTCATCTTACGTAGCCACCGCCGCGTTGACCAATGACACCGCCGATCCAGCCTCGGATTCTGCAAACTGGACACTGCTTGCTCAATCCGGTGCAACTGGGGCCACAGGAACAGCCGGGACGAACGGAATTAACGGCGCAACAGGTGCCACGGGCCCGACCGGAGCGACAGGAACAGCCGGAACGAACGGAGCGAATGGTGCCAATGGTGCGACCGGAGCAACGGGAGCGACTGGCGCAACCGGTGCGACCGGATCGTTTGGAGCTGGCGTCAATTCTCAATCTGTCAGTTATGCTGCCGTCGCTGGCGACAACGGCAAGCTCATCACCATGAACGGGTCATCGCTGACCCTCACGTTGCCGGCGACGCCACCCAGCGCGACTTGGTATGTAGGCGTCGAAAACTTGGCCGCGTCATCACTCGCGATTTCGCCAAACGGCGCTCAGATCAACGGCGCTGCAAACCCGATCTCACTTGGCCAGTTCCAAATGACGAACATTTGGACCGACGGCACAAAGTATTACTCGAGTCCTGCACTAATAGCCGGCACCAATATCACACTCACGCCGGCGTCAACAGGGATCACAATTAACGCTGCATCGGGTGGCTCTGTCAGCACCTTTAGTGCGGGCGCCCTGACGCCGCTATTTACCACCAGCGTTGCAAATCCCACATCAACTCCGGCGCTATCATTCACACTCTCGAGCGCGGCTGCCGGTACCATCTTCGGAAACTGCAGCGGCTCATCGGGTGCGCCGAATTTCTGCGCAATCACGGCAGGAATGTTGCCCGCGACGATTACCAGCAATACCACTGGCAGTGCCGCCAGCGTCAGCGGCGTAGTCCCAATCGGCAACGGCGGCACCGGCGCTTCAACGGCCGGAGTTGCCCTGACGAATCTGGGTGCGGCTGGCATTAGCCAAAATAACACGTATACGACCGGCGCTCAGAGCTTCGCGGCTGCAACGTCACTCACAGTACCGACCTCGTCGTCTGCAGCTCCGACTATTAGCGGGCAGATTGCGTACAACTCTACCAACAACGAACTGGTAGCCGGGATCAACGGAACGACGACGAACATAGGTAACAACGTCCGGAGCATCTGCTACATCGCTGGTGCTGACAACACGAGCGCCCCGGCTCTGACCGTCGCTGACAGCCAAAACAGCTTCTTCGTTAACATGATCGGCACCTTGACGATCACGAAGATCCAGTGCCAGGTCAACAGCTCGACCGGGGGCATTTCCCTGACTGATGACACCCAGGGTTTCCCGATTGGCGGTTTTGCCTGCGGTGTCTACCCGAACTGGACAAGTATCAGCGGCAGCAGCATTACATTTAACCCGATCTCACTCGGAGATTCGCTGGACTTCACCATCAGTAGCTCCGGGCTCGGTACTCCGACTCGCATTACAGTGTGCATCGCTGCGACGGTGAACTAAATGAGGCGACTGTTCCGGGCAGGCATCTTGCTGTTGCCGGCAACGGCAAACAGCGCGGCGGCGGTGAACGAATGAGTCGAGCACTTCTCAAAACGGGCATGCGCCGGGCGGTACTAGCAATAGGATTGATATTCGCGGCGGCCATCGTTGCTCCGGCAGCGATGGCTGCGGCAGGCGTCGCAAGCGTTACCGTATCCGCGCAGTCCGCCACACCGCTTGCTAACGCACCGAAAGTCACCAGCGACAAGCCCGATTATCACCCAGGCGAAGTCGTCACGCTCGCCGGCACGGGTTGGAAGCCGGGCGAATTGGTGACGATCGTTATGGTCGTAAATCCGGTCACGCACCAGGATGTAACTCTTACCGCTGTCGCCGACGCTAACGGGAACTTCACGAATTCCGATTACATGGTGCAGCAGAGCGATCTCGGCGTTACGTTCCACGTCGCGGCAACCGGCGCCGCCGGTGACATCGCAGCGCCGTTCACTTTCACGGACTCTATCGGCACACCCACTGGCATCGGCACGAAGTCAGTATCAAATACCGCCACCACAAGCATGGCGATAACCGTAACGGCTGCCGTTGCCGTCAACAACACGATCCTCGTTACGCTAGTTTGCCAAGATACAACACCTACGGTTACGGTGACGGACACCGGGGGCAACACTTACACCAGCGATGCTAATATCACTGATGGCTCCAACCGCTCCTTTGTTTTTTCGGCACCGGTGACCACCGCTCTTACCACAAGCAGCACCATTACCGTGCATTTTAGTCCCAGCACGTCCTATATCAGTGCAAGTGCCTTCCAGGTCAGCGGCCTCATCTCGGTATCTCGTCAAGATCAAACGTCGACTGCTTCGGGAACCACTGCATCTATGTCGAGCGGTACGACCCCCACGACGACCCAAGCCGGTGAGCTGCTGTTCGGTACCTTCGGCGTCTATATCAGCGGTACGCCAACTTTTACGGCGGAATCGGGGTGGACCGCGCTGACTAGCGATGTCAGCACTTTGGCCGTCTATCCCGAATATCGGATCGTCAGCGCGACCGGCACGTATGCCGCCACCGCAACCCTCAGCATCACACCACACGACTGGTCTGCAGCCATCGTTACCTACCAAGCGGCTGCATCTCAGCTGGCGTTTACTACGACGCCTGTGAGCATTGTGGCTGGCGCTTGCTCTCCACAGATCACGGTTCAGTCTCAGGACAACAATGGTAATTTCGCCAGTCCATATGGTACGGAGACCATAGCTCTCAGTACGAGTGGGACCGGCGGGTCCTTCTACAGCAACAGCACTTGCACTACCGCAATCACGAGCGTAACCATCGCCGACACCGCGACTTCAGCGAGCTTTTATTGGAGTGACACGACGACAGGAAGCCCGGTAATTACCGCGTCCGGCAGCGGATCCTTCACCAGCGCTCCAACGCAAACGGAAACGGTAACCAACAATCCTGTGCCGGCCATTACGTCGCTTTCGCCCTCTTCTGCTACCGCCGGAGCGGCTGCGCAGACGTTAACAATTAACGGTACGAATTTTCTCACGACTTCCACTGCCACGTATAACGGCGTCGCGCACACCGTGACGTTCTCGAGTTCCACCGTAATTTCAATCACACTTAGCGCCGCCGACCAGGCGAACGCCGGAACGTTTCCAGTAGTTGTGACGAATCCTGCGCCCGGCGGCGGCGCGTCGAACTCGATGAACTTCACCGTGAACAATCCGGTGCCCACCATCACGTCGCTGTCGCCTACCTCGACCGCAGCCGGTTCAGCGGCGCAGACTTTGACCATCAACGGCACAAATTTTGTTTCGACTTCCACCGTCACCTATAACGGTGTGGCTCACACCGCGACGTTTGTTACGAACGTCAAATTGACCATTCAGCTTTCTACAGGCGATCAAGCTACGGCCGGCTCGTATCCGGTTGTCGTAACAAACCCCACGCCCGGCGGCGGCGCGTCGAACTCAATGAACTTTATCGTGTATGGCGCGGCGGCGAAATTAGCGTTCAGCCAGCAGCCGAGCAATACCGTGGCTGGCGCTTCGATCACCCCTGCGATCACAGTGCAAGTGGAAGATTCCAACGGAAACCTGGTGACCAACAGCACGGCTTCCGTGACGATGGCGATCGGTACGAACGCAGGCGGTGGCACACTCAGCGGCACCACAACCGTTGCAGCCTCAGGCGGCATCGCGACATTCAGCGGCCTTTCGATCAACAAGACCGGCACTGGCTACACGCTGGCTGCTTCGAGCACCGGTTTGACAGGCGCGACCAGCAGCACTTTCAATATCACTCCAAGCACGGCAACGCAGTTGGTCTTCACCACCCAGCCGGGCGGTGGAACGGGCGGCGTGGCCTGGTCGCAGCAGCCCGTCGTTACGGTTGAAGACCAATTTGGCAACCCAGTAACCACAGGCACGGGCAGCACTGCATCGATCACTCTGGCGATCAGTACGAATCCCAGCAGCGGTACGCTGAGCTGCACAACGAACCCGCTGGCCGCCACTGCGGGCGTCGCGAACTTCGCTGGGTGCAAAATCAATTTCGCGGGCACTGCTTACGTGCTGAGCGCTGCAGCCACCGGACTAACCGGAACGACGAGCTCGGCGTTTAACATCACGGTAGGACCGGCGACGCAGCTGGTGTTCGGCCAGCAGCCCACTAATACAGAGGACGGTAATCCGATCACTCCAGCCGTTACGGTGAATGTGGAAGATGCCGGCGGCAACCTCGTAACGTCTAGTTCAGCGACAGTGACGATGGCTATCGGCACGAATCCAAGCGGCGGCACGCTGAGCGGCACGACGTCCGTAGCCGCGGCGGGTGGAGTGGCTACGTTTAGCACGCTTTCGATTAATAAAGATGGTACCGGATACACTCTCTCGGCGACTAGTTCCGGTTTGACCGCCGCGACCAGCAGTACTTTCAACATTACTGCAAACTCGGCAACGCAATTGGTCTTCACTCAGGAACCGAGCGGCACCGCTACGGCTGGCACCGCGTTTGCGACCCAGCCCAAAGTGAGCGTGGAAGACGCAAACGGAAATGTGGTGACGACGAGCACAGCCTCGATCACTTTAACAATTACAAGCGGGAGTGGAACTCCCGGGGCCGCGCTGGCCTGCACCACAAATCCGGTGACGGCCGCTTCCGGCGTAGCCACATTCGCCGGTTGCAACATCAACCTCGTAGGCACAAGCTACACGCTCACGGCTACGGCGACAGGCTTGACCGCAGGCACAAGCACGGCCATCACGATTACTCCCGGCGCGCCGTCCAAGTTTGTTTTCACTACCGAACCGAGCGCGACCGCGACCGGCGGAGCCCCTTTCGCCCAACAGCCAGTTGTGAGCGTTGAAGATGTCAACGGCAACGTGGTAACCAGCGGCACTGGGAGTAACGCGTCGGTCACCCTCGCAATCAATACCGGCTCTGGCACACTGACTTGCACGACGAATCCAGTCACGGCCAGCGCGGGTGTAGCCACTTTTGCCGGATGCAACCTTAACACCGCTGGAAGTTATACGTTGAAGGCGACCGGAGCTTACACGACGGCAGTCAGTACGACAATCGCCGTGTCAGTCGGTGCGGAGGCCAAGCTCGCTTTCACTGTGCAACCTTCTAACACCGCGGCCGGATCGACCATCACTCCGTCAGTAACAGTGAGCGTCGAAGATGCTGGCGGCAACGTGGTGGGGACCAGCGCAGACTCGATCACGGTCGCCATCGGCACGAACCCCGGCAGCAGCACACTCAGCGGCACGACGTCGGTGAATGCCGTGAATGGCGTTGCGACGTTCAGCACTCTTTCACTGAATAAGGTCGGAACCGCGTACACATTGACGGCTACCGACAGCACGACGGCATTGACGACAGCGACCAGCAGCACGTTCAACATTACGCCGGGCGCCGGGACGCAGTTGGTCTTCACCACTCAACCAGGCGGGGGGACGGGCGGCGTGGCTTGGTCCCAACAGCCAGTCGTAACCGTGGAAGATGCTAGTGGGAACACGGTAACAACGGGAACAAATAGCACGGCGTCGATCACTTTAGCCATCGGAACGAACCCAAGTGGCGGCACGTTGAGCTGCACGGCCAATCCGAAAGCGGCCGTCGCGGGCGTGGATACGTTTGCGGGCTGCAAGATTACCTCCGCGGGCACGGGCTACACTTTGACGGCAACTGCCACGGGACTCACAACAGCGACGAGCGCGGCGTTTAACGTAACCGTTGGTCCAGCGGCGCAGTTGGCTTTCACACAGCAACCCACCAACACAGTGGCAGCAGCTACCATCACTCCAGCCGTAACCGTGCAAGTGGAAGACGCTGGCGGAAACCCAGTGACCACGGGAACAGGGAGCACGGCGTCGATCGTGATGGCGATTGGGACGAATCCGGGCAGCGGCACGCTGAGTGGAACGACAACAGTGAGCGCGGTAGCTGGCGTGGCCACCTTCAACATGTTGTCGATTAACAAAGCCGGAACCGGCTACACGCTGTCGGCCACAAGCAGCGGGTTGACTACGGCAACGAGCAGTGCTTTCAATATTACTGCCGGTAGCGCAACGCAAATAGCATTTACGGTGCAGCCGACGAACGCGGCACAGGGCTTCCCGATCTCCCCTGCAGTAGTCGTAAGCGTGGAAGATGCTGGTGGTAACGTTGTGATCACAGCTACTGATTCGATTACCGTCGCGCTCGGCGCGAACCCGGGCGGCAGCACGCTCAGCGGCACCTTGACCGTGAGCGCGGTGAGTGGCGTAGCCACGTTTAGCACACTTTCGCTCAACAATACCGGCGCCGGTTACACCCTGACTGCAACGGACACTACCAACGGCCACCCCGTCGTGACCAGCAGCACCTTCAGTGTCACCGTGCCCCAGGTCACGTACATCCAGCCGTTCAATTCTGGCCACGGTTGGACCTACACCCAAGTGAGTTGCGCTGCAGGCACTTTGGGAAGCTGCGCCAGCAGCGCGAGCACTACTACTGACTGCGCCACTAGTCCTTGTGTTGACGCAGCGGCTACAGAATTTCTCAGCAGCGCGAGTCAAACCGGATACTTCCAGAGCCCCACCGGAACTTACACTTGGCAAACGCTTGGCGTACCGGCGAACGCCACTGTCACCTCGGTGGAAGGCGGTTGGTACGACCATGCCAGCAGCTGCAGCGGCAGCACGACCGCCGGAATCCAAATATTCAATTCCACAAACTCGACTGAGATTACAACTCCATCGGTGTACGCCGTCATCAACGTCTCGAGCGATGCGGGCACTACGCACGCCCTTGGCGCGGCCGCCGCAGTGATTAGCGGGTATCAATCATCTTCGACAAACATCACGTTGCGATTTAACCTGAACCCTGCTACAACGAGCGACTTCGGTACTTGCACGCTCTACGGCGACAACTTCGAACTGCTGATTAACTACACCTCCGCAAGCGCAAGCCACGGACCCAAGCGTCGCGGACAGGTTATCATCGGCTGGAACCGCGAAGCCGACGGATCGCTGGGGAAAATGTGGACCCTGAATAAGGACCTCCCCGACGTACCGCAGGGTGGCCGCTAGAATTTATTCAGGAGATTCGCGCCACCAGTTGGATTTTGGTTGAAGCGCTGCCGTTGTAAGGGAAATTTTTTCACTTGCTCTGTGGCTGTGAGAGTTTCTGGATGGCTTCCGGATCAAAAGGCTTGATCGGCCCGGTGATGTAATCCTTCGCGTGGCTGATCGTTTTTACGAGCACACGAGTCTCAGTCTTACTCGCGCTCTTTACAACCTTCACCGGAGCAACTTTCGCGCTGACCCAGGCTTCGGAGTTATCCGCGTAGCGCCAATGTTCGCACTCGAAAGTTCCGGCCGGAACGGCAATCGACTCCGTGCCGACCAATTTCGGGCCGCTCTTGGGGTCTTCTTTCGGAATTTGGGGCGAAGGCTGGACGGGCATTTCCATGGCGGCTTTGCCCGGCAATTGAATAATCAGCTTACGCGCCTCAAAATCTTCAGGAATCACCAATGTCTTGACGTAAACCTTGCCCTTAAGATCCGAACTTTCCTCAGCGAAGCCCAGCCAGTATGCTGTCTTCCCTTCCTCTTTCGTTTCGCTAAAAATATCGAACTCTTCCGTGTGTTTTCTCCCGTCCGGGTAGGTAACCTCATACACTGCGCCGGCTCCAACCACCGGATTCCAGTATCTTCGGATCACCAGCGTATCGAAGGGATTTCCCGCGTTCTGCGCCAGTGTGATCAGTGCGGCGAAAAAAAGTGAGGGCAATAATATCCAGCGTGCGTGACGCATTCGCATATTCGACTCCTCATCTGGGATGGCACACGATATGCCACGTAACGGTCCAAACGTGCCACCTATAGATAACAAGATTCAACCCAGCGCGCTAGTTGGCTCAAGCTAACCAGGACATACCAAGTGTGATAACTTCCGGCAATGACCGAACGCAGTTATTCTTGTCGCTGGTGGAAATAGTTCCCCTTCGTAATACAGATTTTGAATTGGTTTAAACCGGGGGCGCCCCTTACGATAAGATATAAGAAAATGCGGACGACCATGCTTTTTCTCGCGATTTTTCTGTTGTGTACGCCGTCGGCGTTCGCTCAAAATTCGCCGCCTAAGCCAGAATCATCCGCGCCCGGAACCGGTGCTTCGCAACAAAATTCCGACGCCGTCTCCGAATTGCAAAAGGTGGTGACTGCTGCGGGAAATGATCGCTCGGCCTTGGCGCGCAATCTGCAGGATTACCTCCGCCGCTTTCCCGATCCTCCGCAGAAAGAAGGCATCTATCGCACGCTGGTGAAGACCTGTCAGGAAGTTCGCGACGACGCCTGCCTCATCGAATATGCTCAGCGCCTCGTCGCCCTTGAGCCCGACGACGCACAGGTCTTAATGCTTACGGTCAACGCCCTCCAGCGGAAGGGAGACGATGCCAGCTTGGCCCGAGCCGACGCCTTTGTTACACGCGTAATCGATCAGACCGCTAATACATATTCCTACCAACGTCCCGAGCGCCTTTCCGTGGCTGAGTGGCAGGACCGTCGCGCGCAACTTCTTCTCTCCCTTTATCTCGTTCGCGGGGATATTCAAAAAGCCCTGCGACACTATGAGGCCGCTTCTAAGGATTACCAATTAAGTTTTACCATCGGGCCGAATCCCGCAGCTGCTGAAGGGCTCGGCGATATAGCCGAGATGCACAACGACGCAAACGGTGCTATCCAAGAATATCTCCTTGCGTTCGTTCTTCCGGATGCTGGACCCCGCAAAATGGATCGCCGTGTCATTCGCCGCAAGCTCGGCAACGCTTGGCAGCAGGTGCACGGCTCTCAGCGGGGCCTCGGTGAAGAAATTCTCGACGGTTATGACCGGAGCGCGCCTCCTGAGGCGAATGCCGGTTCGAACGCTCGCAACAAAGACGCCCGCGACATCTTTGATTTTGTACTGCGTGACCTCGACGGAACGCCCGTTCCCCTCGCCCCACTCAAGGGTAAAATTGTACTATTCAGTTTCTGGGCCACATGGTGCGCTCCGTGCCGTGATCTTGAGCCACTCCTAGCTCAGGTAGCGAAAAAGTACTCGAATGATTCCAACATCCGGTTTTTCGCCGTCAATATGGACGAAGAAGAGTCCCTGGTCCCGACATATCTCGCGATGGAGAAATGGGATTTGCCTTTGGTGTATGCCGACGGGCTTAATAAGTTCATGGGCGTCACAGCGCTTCCCAGCGTGATCATCCTGGATCGAAATGCGAAGATGGTTTACAGCGCGGCGGGCTTTCCTGAGAAGGGGTTCACTGTATCGATCGAGAATGCGATTCGCTTAGCCGAAACTCCAGCCAAGTAATATTCCATCCTTTAGGCAGCCAGAATTTTCATGCGGCAGTGCAATTGCTCTTAGCACTGCAGCGAGAAGTCCGCTTTAATAAGAGTAAAGCCTTAATAGCCTTGAGCCCTTTTCTATGGGGGCCGAATATATTGCAGGCAAACAAGTTAGCGCATGGATCGGAGCGAACAACAAACGGTAATCGCTCCGCTGTTTGCGAAAATAGTCGCTTTTGAATGCCAGACATGGCTTTGCTATGGAACCAAGTGGTTACACCACTTTGCTAGTACTGCTGCGCCGGATTACGGGAATTATTACGACAACCGCGGGATAGATCGATGGTGAATAACACGAGACGAAGAAATGGTGAAGCAGGCCAGTCCTTGGTTCTGGTAGCGCTGGGATTGGTGGTCTTGATCGGCATTTTGGGCCTAGCGATTGACATAGGTTATTACCGTTATGTCACTCGCGAGTTGCAGACGGCGGCGGACGCCGCAGCGCTGGCGGGGGCCATGGACGTCACCTACGCTGACGTGGTTACAGCTGCTCAAGCAGGATCTGCCGAGAATGGATTCACGAACGGCGCGAATAACGTAACTGTGCAGGTAAACTGTGCGTCTTGCGGTTCTCCGATCACGGGAACATTTGCCGGTACGGGCTATCCTACTTATGTTCAAGCTACAGTAACGCAATCGAACCAGCCCCAGTTTTTCTCTAAAATATTAGGCATTCACTCGCCCACATTGTCGGCTTCTGCGGTGGCTGCCGGCGGTATCAATTGCATTTATGCGCTCGATACAGCTTCAGGCGGAGCAATCAGCCTCAATATTGCGGTCGTCGATTCTACGTGCGGAGTTGTTGACAATTCGAATATAAGCGGACTTTTGGGAGTGCTTTGCGCTCCATCCATACAACTGAAAGGCTCAGACAATGTCTTCATAGGTGAGACGTGCGGTTCCGGTTTCCGTAACACGGCTCCCGTCAAGATCACGACCGCCGTTGCGGACCCGCTCGCCGGCGTCACCGCCCCGTTTGTTTCCAATCCTCCAGCAACCTGCACGACCAACACGAACGTTGATACCGTCGCGGCCAACAATACGGCGATTTCTCAAACACCCAAATACTGCTACGGAACAGTTATTAATAACAAAACCGGAATCACAATCAATCCCGGGACTTACTGGGGCGGAGGAACGAATCCCGCCTTTAAAATTACGAATTCCACGGTGACGTTCTTACCAGGAACTTACAACATCATCTCGCAGGTAGTCGGGCAGCCAGGCATCCAGATGACTTCGACCATTTTCAACACCAACCAAGTTTCGTTTGGATCGGGCACGTATACGGTCGCCGGCGGGATTACGGACAATGGCGCGTTCGGTTCGGCCGTGAACTGGAACAATAGTGCCGGGTCGGCTGCGCTGTTCATCCTCGATGGCGGGGGTCTGAAGCTTACGGGCAACCAGAGCAACGGCACAGGTTCAATCGGCACAAGTAGCGGAGGGGTGACTTTTTACAACACCGGCACTGCCGGAACAGGTGCGGTCACCAGTTACGGAGCACTTACCAGCTTCTTTGACTTTTCGGCGTTTTGCGGGGCCAATTGCCAACTTTCAGCCCCGACTACAGGAACTTATGCCGGTATTCTGTATTTTGAGGATCGCAGCAACACCGCCACAACCACCTGCGGCTTCGGCGGTACCGCATCCGCTTGTTTCACTGCCGATGCCAACTACACCTGTAATACGACCAACAAAATATCTAATAGCGGGGCGTACTACTTTGCGAACGGGACTGTTGACTTTAACTTTGACTTTGGCTGCGGCGCACCTTATTCGCTTTTAGTGGCCAAAGACATCAACTGGTTTTTCAGCTTCACCTTTAATAATAATTTCGCAAACTTGCCGAACGGCTCGCCCGTGCGCCAAGGCGCCGCGGTTCTGGTTCAATGACAAAAAAATGATCGCTTCGAGGAAAAAACGATAATGCATGCCGCTACTCAAAACGAATCTCAAAAGCGGGGAACACTTTCTCACATGTTTTCTTCCGAACGGGGCGCCAGCATCGTTGAAGCCTCTCTTGTATCTTTCTTCGTGCTGATTCCGTTGCTGCTAGGAGCGATTGATTTTGGCCGAGGCTACTACGTAAGCATCGAAGTCGCTAACGCCGCGCGGACTGGCGTGCAGTACGGCGCGCAGAATTCGGTGACATTGTCAGACACGACGAACATCGTGAAGGCCGTAGAAAACGAGGCGCCGGACGTTTCGACCACGTGCGGAAGCGGCAAAAATGCATGCTGGGTTACTGGCTATCCTCTAGCCCAATGGGGCTGCGAGTGCTCCAATCAGACCTCTCCTACCGGGGGTACGTTGAACAGCAGCTCGTGCAGTTGCCCCAGCAACCATGCCGTAAACTTCGTTTGGGTGCAAACCAAGGTCACTTACACGCCGATGTTCAACATCTTCGGTTTATTTCCGGCTATCACCCTTAATTCCGAAGCTAGAATGCGGTACTCAATTCCTTAAATGCGACTCTCGATGCATTACAACGATAGAAAACCAGGTCAACGAGGTGCTACGACCTTGGAGTTAGCTTTTGTCCTAGGCCTTATCCTGTTGCCATTGATGTTCGGCATTATCGATTTTTCGCGTGCACTTTACGCTTACCATTGGGTGTCTTACGCCGCGCGCGAAGGTTCTCGCTGGGCCAGCGTCCATGGTGCGTCTTGCACTTCGCCGATGACGGTGTGCAATGCTACATCAGCTCAGATTCAGACTAACGTCCAAGGTATTGTCGCGCCAGGGATGGGGAATCCGGGTCTGGGCTGCGCTACTGCCGGTTGCCTTACTGTAAATACTACTTGGCTAAATCCTTCAAGTACTTATGGCGGTTTGGCGGCGGATTGCACGAACGGAGGCACGCTGGCAACCAATAGTCCTGGCTGCATTGTACAAGTGCAGGTCAATTACTACTATGGGTCAACGCTTCCATTTATCGCGCATCTCAGCGGTACCACGCTACACCTGCAGAGTACGTCTCAAATGGTTATTTCGCAGTAATTCGAGCCTCGAAAAGCTGTGCGGCGATCGAAACCACTTAGGTTGTTAAATGTTACGCGCTGCGCCGCCTGAGCGGCCTTATCCGAAGCAGAGATTTCGCTGGTTTTATCGGGATGAATTTTTTGCACGGCGAAGATCCATTTAGCAGGTGGGCGATATTTCGAGCTTCTTCTTCGAGTTCGATCCCAAGGAGATAGATTTCCCCATCTCTCAGCACAATGTAGGGCGCGTAAGATAGCGCCGGATCGTCGCTTTTGCCTGCGGAAAAAAACATTCGAGTCCTCTCGTTTGTGGTTTCGTAGGGCGCCGCAGGACACCGAAGGTTATGCCAGCTCGCGAACTTTACGCCTACTATGCGCATAATTCAAATATTTATTTCAAATACCTCTGGCAAGGTCCTCTGAAGCGGGCCGAAGGGTACTAGAAGGACCAGTACACTTCTGTAAGATCGAATCTATCCTTTACCAGCGGTAGCTTTTCAGAGATTGCTACCAACGCGTCTGATCATGGTGAATGCCGTCGCTTCGCGCGGCGATTTACAGCCCGAATGGCGACCGCGCGAATATGTTCATGACGTTCACAACGTTCATGCTGTTTCCGCTTTTCGGTACTTGGAACCTGTTTTTGTTCCGCAGTTTCACCCGTGCCAATAGTGGGATACGCTTTGTTGATCTCCTTGCAAATATCGCAGTCTTGGCTCGGCACCGCTCCCTCTACTTCGTAGTCGCGGGCCATTTCGTGGATCCGTATGCGATCCGAACGCTGGAGCCACACTGTAGTTCCACCCGGGTTCGTCCGACTCCGGTTCGTGAACCCAAGCAATGTCAGTACGTCGCCCACCTTTCGTTCATTGAGCCTCGAAGGCTCGCCGCATGACACGAGGTCCGCCATAATCGCCTGTGTAAGCCCTTTGAGTTTGTAACCGGCCGCCTCCGAATCGAAGTGAATGAATCGGTGAAGATTGCGAACGGCTGAAGCCTGTAGGGGTGAAATTAGAGAGTGTTGATATTGGCTCTGCTTAGCAACTTCGTGAGCCAAGATTATGCACAAATTCTGGTCCTCCCCGACCGGTAGGGCGAGTGTGCGATAGATGTCAAGAGCCCGCGATGATAATTGTACACCTGCGGGGACTTTCGGAATTCGGAGCCTACGGTAATGCTCGAACCGGAACTGTTGAAGTTGCATCCGAACTCTGTTGGCGAACTGCAAGACCTTCGGGTCATCCGGGCTGATTAGATCCGTGCGCGACGTCTTGTGCATTGGGATGATCATGCAGCGGCTATTTAATGCCGCGTCGTTCGGCAGTTCTGTCCAAGCAAGTACCTTAGGTCCGTACGCCATGTGAGCGGTGGCCTTTCTAAGGCTTACGAACCCAGGGGAGCTACTAGATCGGAGGAGATGAAGAAGTGTCCGGGGGTGGCCGGCCGTGGCCGTTTCGTCTAGCAGCAAAGTCGGGCTGAGCCGATTACAAACATCATAGAATCCCGCCGATGAGATATCAGAAACCAGTAGGCTACGCCGGCATAATAATCTAAGAATCCGCATTACTGTGGTCTTTCCCGAGCCGGGAGGACCCAGCAACGCGAGATAAGGCGCTACGGGCAGCGTTTCGGGGACCCAAGTACTAAACACGAACGCTGTCATCAACATTCGCCAAACGACCTCGAAATCCGCACACGAGAAAAAGAGACGACCAACGTCGCTCTCAAGCTCCTCCAGCCCGAGATAAGATTCGCAGCCGGCGGGCAAGCAGATGTGTTGCAACACCTGACCATACCGCGGTATTGGAACGAGAGTTCCGCTCCCGTCCCTCCACGTTTCCACGTACCGCACGTTTCCGTCTTTGTACACTGCAAGCAACGTTTTCGTCGGACACACCGGATCTTCGATCATTTCTGCGAGCGAACCGTCTTCCAGCTCAACAAAATCCACCTCCGTCTCGCCCTTGCCGCTAACTTTCCTTTGTCGCATGGCCTACCTCCGGACATTGGACGGCTCATCGTCGCTCGAGTCCACTGGTGAGATGCGTTAAACGTGATTTAGGATCTACAGACGAAGGAGAATCGTGGTCCTGAGCTATTCATTGCGTTTGCAAGTGTTTAGGATTCATTCTACAACTGGACGGCACTCAGAGATCTCGGGCACATGACGTAATCGCTTACGACGCCTCGCTAACAATATCAGCGAGGAAGAAGGCTGCGGCTGACGCCGACTCACATCCTTGGCAACGCCATCCGTCACGCTCGAGTACGCGCCGGCAAACTTTCCGATTCGAATCACCGGCGAGCTTCACCCTCCCTCGCCTCGCATTCATGATGCACGTCGAATCTGATCGAGAAGTTCCATTTTCTGAGGGCAGGGAAGGATCTCGACCATGGTTTCAGGAAGAGTAGGCCCGCCATTTTCAGCAGGAGAGCCTTTACGCCGGGGCGGAGAAATTGGGCAGTACTGGATAACTTGCCGACGAAGCTAATCATCATCAGGGTCGGTGGGCGGCTTCTTGTCGTTGATAAAGTGCTCGGCTTTTAGCGCCGCGGGAATGATCTGAAAAGTGCGTGGGGACTGGGTGAGGACGAGCATTTGGAAAGGTCATCAGCCGGAGGGTCGACGTAGTTGAGTGAAAGCAGGTCGAAAGTGGTCTCAATGAATTTGCGGATGCTGCCGAAATCAATGATGGCGGGACCTGGGGATCGGGATACGTCTACGGATTCCGCGTTCCCCTGATTGTCATTTCACCTTATGCGAAAGCCGCGTACATTTCTCACAACGCGCATGTCGCGCAATAAGGGCTGTTCCGAATCGAGTTGACAATCGATGCTATCCAGGATGGCCCACTGCCGTCGTTGGCCAGGGCGTGATCGGAGCTGGCTCCGTTCGGAATGATCCAGGTGACTTGCGCGAGTTGAACGCCCTTACCGTCGAGCAGGTCGGTGAGGGTGGCATCCTGCGGGGCTGTTATTGGGATTTTCCGCAGCGAATAGGTTGCTGCTCGCCGTAGGAGCTGAAGTGCCAGAAATAATGAACTGGTGAGCGGGAAAGCTGGGCCCTTCGTTGGTTTGAAACATGCCATCACCAAAGGTGTGCTACTCGGCGATCGCGAAGTAGGGCTGGACGTCCGATTGTTTGACGTAATTGTATTGGGGATTGGGATGCGCGTTGGGAGGGCAGGCGGCCGCTGGAGTACATGGAATCAGGTTTGCCCCGTCCATCTTTCCGCCGTCGTACATCGAAACGAACGCGGCGTGCGCATGGCTGACGTCGTAATTCTGCGGACTGGAGCCGGCCGTGCCCAGATCGATGGGCCTCAGCGGAATGGTCTGGCCAGTCGAATTCAAGCCGCTGGTAGCGATGTCGGCGCCCCGATCATGCGCACCATGCCCGCTTTCTGTGGCGGATCGGGAAAGCGGCAAAGGTAATCTTGTAGATTGCACTCTAAGGCCGGGCGATTAAACCAATTCAAAAACGGTGGCATGGGAACTAGATCGACGCCGTTTGAGATGAAATCGTCTGTCTTGCGTGCAGTCTCGCTTGTGAAATGCCTGGAAAGGCCCTTTGTGGCCAGCTTTCAGTTCAACGCGTGGCTAGCGAAAATGGCATTTGCGCAAAAAGATAAATTACGGGAGACCCATTCTTTCTCGACTATCTTACAACTTGAGCGCAATGCCTTCATTTGCTTCGCAAGAGATTAAACGAATAACGATCCCCATTCGCGAATTCGCAAACGAGATATGCGCCAGAAGACTCGTCGCCGTTGAGCTCGGCTCCTCGCAAATCTAAACGAACTTCGCTGGAATCAGCGACAACTTCGACGCACGTGCCTTGTATCTCTTGAATTGTTCCGTGCAAGTGTTCACGAACTCCGGATCGAAAGACGTGTACATCCAGGGAGGTTTGTCGGGTACGCCAAACTCCTAGCAACCGGAGAGCTTCATCTAATCGAATGTTCATAGCCGAAGGAATCTAATTCCGAATAAGTCTAATTCAGGAACACCTCACTTCAAACTACCATTATATTTGAATCCGTCAATCGTGATCGTTACATCAAGGCTTTTCTAGTCAACCTCCCACCGTACCGGGCGAATTTGCGTCTTAGTTCTCGAAACCGCAGTTCGCCAATGTCTGACTTTGAACAGCAAAACAAAAACGGCGTGGTATATGGATCAAACTCTGGAAAAATAGGGTCACTGTTGTAGCTATGCAGATTACATTGAATATGTCACTGGTTGCCTTCGAGGGTTGCGGATACTATCGTGCGATTTACTGGGCAACGAACTTACCGGGCAACTGGTTCTGAGACATAGAAAAGATTTGAAAGGACACGAATGGACGAAAACAGGAAGTGGGACTTTTTTATTTCTCACGCCTTTGAGGACGCTCGAGAGATTGCCAAGCCGTTGTGTGATGCATTAAACGCAAAGGGACTTATAACTTGGTATGTCGACTACGCACTGAGGGCTGGCGACAGGATGCACGCATCGATTGATTACGGATTAGCCCGTTCGCGATATGGCATTGTGCTTCTAACCAAGCAGTTTCTTGGGAAGCCCTGGACCCAAAACGAACTGAATGAACTAGCTACGCGCGAAGTTGAAGGAAAGAGAGTAGTATTGCCGGTCTGGCACAAAGTGGGATTTCGAGACATAAATGGTTACTCGCCTGTCTTGGCTGACCGAGTTGCGATTAGCACAGAGAAAGGACTTGATTATTTGGTTAAAAGACTATGGGACATAGCCAAGCAGCCGAGCAGACCTGATGGAATGGTTGGCCCATGAGTTTGGGTGGACGCCACGATCTTGGTGCTCGACAGGTTGAAAAACCTTTTCCGCATAACTCCGCTTATAGATGTCACTGATCATTTCAGAGTCTCGTTCGCCTTTTAACCGTAGAGCCAAAAAGTTTGGTGAAATCGCCGATTTGCCGGTCGGGGTATACTTTGCTTATGAGGAAGTCGGCTGCGCTTTCATTCGTCATCCTAGTGTTGTGCACCGCGGTTCCGATTCGTGCGCAAGCACCGGCCCCAGAATCCGCCTATATTGTTCGCGGGAACCAAGTAGAGGCGCATCAGCACGAACTGAAGGAACGGCTTGACCGCTTCTATACAAGTCTGTCGGAGCGGTTGCAACACGAAGACCCGAGCTTATTAGCTATGCTCGCCCCTGTGCTGACTACGCTCAAACCGCCACCGCCCCTGGCCTACGGCTACCAGATCCTTCCGCGAATCATCGAAGACAGGCCCCCCGGGTCAGCTACCAAGCCGCACGTGGCAACTTATAGCTGGCCATGGAGTGAGACGTTGATCTCGCGCGAGATAATGAGGCTCGACCGACTAGAATCTGATCTAGCGACGGCTTCCAAAAACCCTGCGGACGAAAAGCGCGCGGCCTACGAAGAAATCATTGCAGAATACAAGAAAGCCGTAGATCAACGGCGCCTCATAGACGCGGACATCAATTACAACTGGCTTTGGCAGCGCCAAATCGCGAATGACCGGCCGCTCTTCGATCGCCTTACTACACGCCTGAACGCGGTGGTAGATCAACTGGGACGGTCGCTACCCGAGAAAGAGCCCGAAGAACCCACCATTCGTCCGAACCCACCTGACTTCGTGCACGTCGATCAGTCCACCAGTCGAGCACGAATCGTGATTGTGCCGTTCTATACGGATATTCTCGATACGACATTTGTCGAGTCGTTTCGGCACGCAATTGAGACGCATTGGCACGTGTATGTGGATGGAAACGAATATCGTGTAGTGCTAAAGATCACCACAATCCAGCCAGAACTTTTGTATTGCGGAGCGGTGGACAATAGGGAAATCCGGACACCGGAGTGCTCTCCGCCGGCCGCAGGCAGCCACATTAACCTCAAGGACCATGTCGCAAAGTTTCCCGCCGACGGGGCTGTGCTCACAACCGGCGCAGCGTCGCTTCAACTGGTCGCGGATCGGGCGATTGAACTCGGGCCCCACGATGTAGCACCGCGCGCGCTGGCACATGAGTTCGGACACGTCCTCGGCTTTCCGGACGTTTACCTACGCGGATACAAAGATCTTGGTGTCGATGGCTTCGAGGTGATGGAGCTCGTCCCCGACTATGCGGACATCATGATGAGTCCTGGCGCGGGTTCGGTTCTTCCCCGGCACTTTAAGGCGCTCATCACTGCGATCGAGATTCAGGACCTGATGCAAGCGGGGCTCGACGCGCTCTACAAACACGGAGATCCGAGTCAAGCGGCGGCACGGTTTCGACAGGTATTAGCTCGGAATCCAGATCACTACGGAGCTACGCTACAGCTCGCCAAGGCTCTTGATCGAGCAGGCAGACCGGACGAGGCTTTGCCGGTGTGGCGCAAGATGCTCGCAATGGCAGAAGCCGCGAATGACGCCGAAACGCTTCGCACCGTCCGCACGCGGCTCGCAGCTGCGCGTCAATGAGCTCCAAGATGGCCAGCCAATCTTCTGTTCCAAATTACGCATTCAGCAAGTAGCGCGAAGCGACTAGGGGAGGGTTCAGCCCTTGCCAGCACAACACGCTCATAAAACTCAGTTCCTCCGCCACGCAGAGCGACGACCATAATGGACCTTCAGTTGGAGCAACTAAAATGTCTAATGAAATAAAAGCCGGAGACATTGTCGAACTCAAGTCCTTTGGCCCTAAAACGAGGGTTGAAAAAACAGAAGTTTGGAACAAAGTAATGACGGCATGGTGTAAATGTTTCGACGGCAAGAAGCCTCAAAACGCGTGCAGATACCGGGAACAGGTGGTTTAAGGCTGGTCGTGGAAAGATTTCATGGTCGGATCATCACTTCGTTTGGCCCGGACGGCAAGCTAAACCTTGCGCCCCTCTCCTGATTCAGCTTCAGAGTGGCCGGCACGTCCAACTCAGCAATCTGGACCTTTCGTGTCCATGAACCAGTACTCCAATAATCTGCGCTAGCGTATATGGTCGTGCCGCTGATTAGATATTTCCCAATTTCTTCTTTGTGTCCGTCGCGAAAAACGAGAACGGCAGGCGGAAGCTCGCTAAGAGGCTTGGTTGCTGGAGTCTGTCGGAGGCCAGTGGATGGAAGGGCAGGCGGTAAAGCAGACTCTGAGTCTTGGTCAGTTGCTTCTGACTGACCGTAGTTTGTAACTCGCACCCAGTGGTCACCCTGCAATTCCAGCACTAGCGACTCGGCCGGTTTCGGTGCCGGTGAAGCTGGCTGAGGCTCTGCAAGGAACATCTGAGGGGCAGGGGCTAGGAGCATCGCCGGCTCAGCATCATAGTCGGAGTAGTACGGCGCGAATCCCAAACCGCCTTGAAATCGGCGCATTCGGGCGAAGCCTGCTCGGCTAGCCGGAGCTGACCTTAACCCTCCTCGCCTTTGACCTCGCGCAGACGGGACAAACACACTTGCTCCGACCACGGCAAACGTCAGCATGATAATCAAGCGGTTATTCACTTACTTAATCCGTTTCAAGCGTGGGGTGGCCTGCTGCGCTTCCTCTCCAAGCTACCTATAGTTACTCTCAGCGGGCTCACGAGTCAAGTTGTAGATGGCGGGCGATCTATCTATTTCAACCAGTTAAACAATGACGGTAATTTTGAATAAGCAGGAATTCAGGTCGCTTCCTACCACCGTGTGAGAGGGACGAAACACGTTCTAGCACAAGGTTCACAGTTCACCCACCCGTCAGAATATCTGTTCATCTCCGGCTAGGGTTCTTAGGTGAAAGCAAACGTCGGTCCATGCCGGGCTGTGCGCATAGCGTAGTCAGGCATTAGATGGTTTGCAGCGGTTTCCAAGCAGCAATATCTTGCAGCACAAAAATATTGGCGTTCTTGTCCTCCCGAGCGGGTGGGCGCCCTAATGATTACGGCACTCATTTGTGAAGCGTGCGCTTGCACTACGGCGCTTCTGAAACCATGGGAGCTGCAAGCATGCCCTTAGCAGAATAGTCGCCGGGCACGATGCGATAACGATAGACCATGCCGTGGTCGCCGACCACGTAGCCGCGGACACGCTGCGGCAGGCTCCAAGCATTTACATCGACTGGGAATGAAATAGCACGAGAATTCCAGTGCAAACCGCCGTCGGTGGTGTAGTGGAAATCGCGACCGAGAAAGGACCACCCAACTTCACGGTCGACAAAGCCGAATCGCTTGCCAGGAACCACCGCCATCGGTTTCCAGGTCACACCGGCGTCGGTAGTCTTATAGAGTTGCCCATCGACAAATCCACCGGCGCGCATGAATCCTGTATTCGCATCGAAAAAGAAGACATCGCCTCCGCCACCAGCCAGATCCTCAACGACGCTGAGCGTCCAGGTGGCGCCACCATCCACAGTCTTGCCAAGGACGGCGTGTGGGGCATTCATGCTGGAGATGTATCCGACAACGTATCCGGCGCTCACCGTGGGAAATTGAACCTTCGACCAACTGCACTGAACGTTGCGGGTCAGCCCGTCGACCTCAACTTTTACGGCGCACTCATTCACCGGCTTCCAAGTGCGTCCGCCGTCCACCGTCCGCTGGATTTCATGGTCCTTTAGGGCGAGTCCAATCTTTTCAGAGACGAAGGCGTAATTCGTAGAATGTGCATCTATGGTTCCACCCGGCACCCAGAGCTTGCCGTCCGTCGTGTGAAGAAGTTTGCCGTACCCTTGGCGCGCCCAACCATGAGTAGAATCCAGAAAGAAAAAATCGCTAGGTCCGTCCTCCGCACCGTTTGGGTCACCCCATTGCACGGTCCAATGGTCGCCGCCATCCTGGGTGTTGAGAATAACGCCCGCGCCTTTGCCTGCCACGCCACCGCTCACCCAGCCAACCGTGGCACTCACAAAAAGGACGTCAGATAGGTTGATGTCCTCAGTATAGTTTACGGGCTCCCAGATGGCCTTGAACTTTGGCTTTGTCTGGCTTCCTGAATGTGCTGTATCGCGCCGCGGTGGTGAGCTAACTTGCGGACGTCCTTGCACAAGGGAAGGGAATATTACGCTCAGTCCCAAGAGCAGAATTCCGGTGGCAACGTGACATACCGAGGACATACCGAATTTGGTTTTCATGCGCAGCTCCTGTAGACGTGTGTTCAACCGAGCGAATTACCGGCGTACGCTTCAACAATTCTGCTGATATCACTCAGTTTTAGGCTGAATTTTGTCTCTTGCGTCCAATTCTCTCGCTTCGGTCGGCATCCTACCATAGAGTCAAACCTAACAGAATCGGCGGAACCGCATTCGCCGGTCGAGTGACAATGCCAAGTCCATGGCGGCATATCAAGACTTCTTGGCCCTCTGGGAAGACGCCGACCCCGACATCCCGATCCTGAAAGAAGCCAAGGCCGAATACGCCAAGCTGCAGTAACCAACGCGCCCACCTAGCTGCGCTGTAATCCGCCGATTTGCGGTAATTGCACAGCGTCTGCGCAACCGTTGCATCGCTCTGGCTTAATTCCCCCGAGTAATTTGGAAAGCACCTGTACTAAGCCCTTATGCCCGACGAGGTCTTATTCTTTAAATGCGAAAGTCACGGTCTTCGTTCAATTCATATAAGCCCCTTGCCGTGGCGGTCTGTCAATTGCACCTGAAGACAGCTTCGCGGTGTGTCAATTCGTTATGGTATCGTATGAAGGAATTACTGCAATTTTGCTCGCCCACTGCTATTCGTGTGGCGAATTGCGTCCAGAGTAGGAGAGGCGTAGTCTAGCATGATGACCTCTTCAACCCGTGAAAATGCTGGCGTGTTTGCGACCAAGTTTTTGACGAAGTCGATGATTTCCGTGGTCTTTTTCGTCGGCTCGGCTGTCTGGGCACAGGTTCAAGATGCTCAGCAAAACAGCACCGGCGAAGCCGAGACAACCACCACGCAGACTTCCAGAGACAACACCAATCCATCGCGCACGACGGAGAGCCACTCCAAGTCCGGCAACCAGACTGTGGACACGCGGAGAGTGGAAGTGCTTGGGAACGACGGCCGATACCGGCCTGATTCCGACACTGAGACGGAGACTGTCCGAGTAGATGACACAACGACGCGCACAGTGGTGCGCACCTACACGTGGGACGCAAATGGACAAAGGAAACTAGCGGAGGTAACAGAAGCGCAAACACGAACCACAGCAAATGGCGATGGTCAGACGGTACGCACAACCTCAAATTCCGATGTGAATGGGAAGCTTCAAGTTGTTCAGCGTGAGGTCGAGGACATTAGAAAGACCAGCCCTGAAGTGCAGGAAACGAAAACAACTCTCTATGTCGCGGATGGCAACGGCGGCTTCACTGTGTCCCGGCAGACGCAAGAATTACAAACGAGCGGCGCCGACAAGAGCACAGAAGTGAAGAAGACAACGCTACGGCCAAACGTTAACGGTGGCTGGCTGGTGAACGAGGTAAGCGAAAAAACAATCAAGGAAGAAGACAAGAGTCGAACCACCGAAGAGCGGGTTTCGCGCCCCGACTTAAACGGCAAATATTCAGTGATTTCACGGACCGTTGCTGAGGAGAAGGAAACCCCCACAGGAGGAAGTCGCAGTACCGTCGAAACATATTCCGTGGATGGTCCCGGAATTGCTCGCGACGGCAGTCTGCATCTAAGCCGACGAGTCACTACCCTCCAGAAAAAGGATTCAGACGAAGAAACAACCGAGCAGCAGGTCCAGGAGCCCAATCCGGGTAATCCCAGTGATGGTCTGCGAGTAAGCGCAAAAACCAAATATACCGTTTTGTACAGTTCCTCCGGTGCACAGCAGACAAAGAGCGTTCAAGCGCCTGACGGCAGCGGCACTTTCAAGGTGGTTGCCGTCGAAAAGAAAAAAACAGACGAGGCTCCTCCTGCCTCGGAACCGTCGAATAATCCCCAATAGGCAACGATTCGGGCCGAGATCGGACACGTCTAATGTGCCTCTTTTGAGATGGAGTGTTTACAAGCAGGTTAGCCCCGCGTGATCGTGGCCTTATATTCCGCGACCAGCCCTTGGTATGGCTTGTTATGGTTCGATTCCATGAACCTCATTATGGCAGCTGGTGCAAAGCGTAATCAGATTATCGTCCGTATCGCCGCCAAGGCGGCTGCGGAAGCAAATGTGGTGCACCTGAAGATTCTGCGAGACCCCACAATGTTGGCATCGCCAGCCATCGCGTTCCAATACTAGCGTGCAAATTCGACGATAAGCTTCAGCATCGAGGCGGAGTCGCAGTGTCCGGCCCGATTTCAATGTGGTCTTTCGATCTGCTCAAGGAATTCTGTCTTTTGTGGATCGGGAAGCAGCCAATAGAGTCGACCGAGTGCCGAGAGCAATGACCTTGGGTTCGCGATTTCTAGCGGTGCCCCAGCTACAAAATCAGCAGCAATCATTTCCAGGCAGTACCCCCGGGATCGCGACGAGCCCAGCATGAGCGCTGCCGTTTCCAGAGCTTGCTCGATGACCGCCAGTTGGCTCCTATACAACTTGAAGTAAATAATCTCCCAGGGCTCGGTTTCCTGTCCGTTCAGGTGCTTCTCAACTTCCCGCTTGAACTCTTCTTTGGGCAACTCAGCTGCCTTGTGCAACCAGGTTGCACAATCAAACTGTTCGCCATCTCGGCGCGCTACCTTTACTAACTCCGCCGCTTTCGACCACCCTACCCGCCTTAGTTCAGAATGGATGCGCCGCGGAAGCTGCTCGTGGATCGCCATCAGGTAATAGGCCTTGCGCCGAGATTCAGGGAAGCGCTTACTAAGGAAATCATCGAACGAAGCCAGATTTTCCAGCTTCCAGTACTGCCCGGCTCGCACTTCACATAGGTAGCGACCCAGCTCAACGAAGCGCGAGTCCTTTTCTTGCTCGATCTTGCGCTCCCAAAACAAAATCTCATCCACCTTCCCCAGAACGAACAAACCCCGGCCCCGATTCAGTTTGGGTTCCTCGAGAATCCGTCCGTTAGTCGTCAAATGCGTCCAGCCAATCAAGATCTATTGCTCCTGGTCGGCGAATCAACCGTGATTCGATCCCCTGCTGATCTCCCAAGCACAATCCCAGATGAGGGCAGCCCACACAGCCGTTATTGGGGAATCGGATGCCGCCATGCGGTGGAAACTGGCCGGATTCGATCTGGCGCACTGTTCCTTCCACCAGACGGCCGTAGTCACGCCATTGTTCTTCAGTGATCGATGTCTTCAGGTACTGAATTTCCGGGTGACTCTTGCGAATGAAGACGACCAGGGCCACATCACGAATGCCGCTGATCCAGGAATAGCAGACCATCTGCGGGTCGAGTGACAACAGGTTCTCGGGCTCTTCCGGGTAGCGGCTGGTCGTAGTTTTCCAGTCGATCAGACACGGTGTGCCATCCAGTTTTCCTAGGGCATCGATATAGGCGACGAATTCGTTGTCCCCAGGAAGGTTGCGGATCATCTTTACCTGCAGATCCTGCTGCGGGCGATCGATCTTCACACGATCATCCTGAGCGAATCGTTCGAGCAGATGGACTCCCTGGTGAACCAACCGGTCCCAGGATTCACCGCTCTTGTATTCGAAAGGAGTATCCCGAAAGGCGCCCCATTCCTTAAAGAGCGCAGCGGTGCAGTCCTCTTGGGAAAAGTAAGCTGCTAGGGCCCGTTCGAAGGAGCGGCCAAAGGCCATGGCAGCGCGCGTTTCCTGTTCTCGCCAGCCGTCCAGGTAGCGATATCGGTAACTTCTGGGGCAGCGCAGATACTGGCTGATCTGAGTATGGCTAAAGATCATGCCCGTTCCCCTAGCTCTTGTTTGGCCACAATTGTGCAGGACAGCTCTTCCCACCCCGCTGCAGGTGCAAAGGCTTCAAGGTTCTGGAAGGACCGGCCGTTGAGCGTGACTTGAGATGTCCGTACAACTCCACGAAGGCTAACGAGAGCTTTTTCATCCACTTGATCCTGACGAAGGAGATCCGAGTCATAGTCGAAATCCCGCAGGAACCAATTCAGCTTCCACAAGGCTCGTTCGGTGCAATAGAGCCGACCCGCTGGCGCCTGCCCTGCGAACGGCTCAGGCTCAAGAATCACAAACCGCAAGGACAAGAACGGTTTTTGTGGATGCCAGCCGTAGGAAGCCGAATCGACTCGAACCAGGAATAGCCCTTCGAGAGGGCTTTCGCGATCTTGCTGGCGAGCGTGCAGACCTGGAATATGTCGTTTCATGGTTTTGCCTCCACAGGTTGGGCATAGGAATTGAGTTTGCAAAGCAGGGCGTCTCGATCTTTTTCCGCTGAAACTGCTAGCTGAGCGATAAATGATTCGACTAGATCGCGGCTGGCTTCTTTGAGAGTTTCAGTACCGCAGAAATCGGCGGCATAGGCCTTTACGAGAGTTGGATCGAGATTGTGCTGACGAATGAGCAGGCAAAGTCTGTCACGCAGCCGCGGCTGGCCGTTGCTTGAGCCGTTTGATCTAGCATGATCATTTGAAGTTGGCGCCGCAGCAAGGGGTTTCTGCGGAGCTGAAAACGAGCCAAGTTCTTCGACACTGCAGAGTCCGATACCGTAAGCCTTGCGGAGAGCGCGATTAACGGCTCGCGTCTCGGCAACACGCATTTCTGCACCACGCACTAGAGGAGACGTATTCGCAGGATCGGCATCACCGTAACCCACGAAGCCCTTTGAATGTGAATTCGTGTAAACCGTCGCCTTAAATACCCACCGACTCGCAGCAGGGTCCGACACAGCCCGTTGAAGAGAAGTTCGTATGCCGTGGCAGCGACCGCGTCGGGCAATGCGAAGCAACCCAGCGTGCGTTACATACCAATTTCCGCCAATCTGCTGTAGGTCCCCACGCACTATCGACAGGCCATGACTGTTCGTGAGTTCTTTGAGCCCATCGAGCAAATTGGACGGAAGTTGTCCCCATGTTTCCTGCGCAAAGTCGATGTTCTTTCGGACGTGGTTGGGTTCATTTTTCATGTTTGTTCTCTCTATCCTAAGCACTTAGCATATGCTATCCGCTTAGCATAGTCAAGGATTTCTTCTTGATTTCTAAACCTTGGTAGACATATGGTTTCTGATCGGCATGTCAGAAAAGAAAGAGAAGAACCCCCACGCGGTTCAGTTGGGACAACTTGGCGGCAAGGCTCGACTGCAGAAGATGACATCCGAAAAGCGTCAAGAGATCGCGAGGAATGCTGCCCGCGTTCGGTGGGCTAATGAAAGGAAGAAGAAACAACCTTAGTGTGGGTACGGGCTATTTGTGGAATTTACACAAAGCGAGCCTTTACTGATCCCTCCAATTTTGAAGATTGAAGGGTTACCGCATCCAACTAGCCGTGCGGTGTATAATTCACTTTAGCATCCAGAACGAGACTTTCCGTCTCTAGCAACCGAGTGAAATCTCCCCGATTTCATCGCGGTGCTCAAAATGATGCGGCTCGAAGGAGCAAAATCATGATCTCAGACAATAGCAACGAACAAAATGACCCAAGCAACGCTGTGATCTCGTTCGGCAATGTTCCTCATCAAATACAAGGTGATGACGGAGGCGGTTCCCAACTCGCTGGTTTTCCTGTCAATCTGCTTTACTCGCAAATCGCTAACCCAGAGATCGATAAGGAAACGGCGAAATTCCTACTGATGATGTGCGCCTTCGACTCAGCGAAGTTTCTCGCGGACAAGCAATTGTGTAAGAAAGTTCGCGCGGTTTGGTATTTCCCTGACCCAGTCAGCTACATCGAGGATGAGCACATAACGCAAATGCGATACAAGAGCCGGAAAGCAAGCCATTACTCAGTAACAATAACGTGGGATAAAGATCAGAATCGATGGGAAACACGGAAGTACAAGGGTGAAGAAATGGTTTGCTTCGCCTTCGGCGAGGATTACAATTCAGCTATGCTTCGAACTACGGGGTTTGGACCCAAGGTTGATGAGGCGTTTGATATCGGGCCTTGGTGACCACTCACATTCTCTCTACTTCGGCTGGAGTGAGGACGTACCCCAACTGCGCTCTTCTCCAGCGTTCCTCTTTGTCCCATTCGCCAGAGGCCGTGCATCCAGGCATGATGAATAAATCACGCATACACAATCGCTCCCGAAAATAATTCAGCGCTTGCGTAGTGCTATCGACGCAATTATATGTGTGTTTAGCTTGAGCTGGGATCTCATAGTGCACGGGAAGGATGTATCAAGGTGGAAGCGACAGATAGAGGTTTTAGGCTATAATGCGCCCTAAATGGCGTTGCTTTTCGGCCATGAACTGCGTCGCTGAAACTTTCATATTCCCGCTGCGTAGTACAGGCAGATGGCCAGTCAAGGATAATTTGTGACGCCATCGAGGAAGTGGCCCTTGCGTAAAATCCGCCTTATCATCAAGCGTGAGTATCTTACTCGCGTTAAGACGAAGGCCTTTATCATTAGCACCGTTATCGTGCCGCTCCTCGGTGTCGGTTTTTTCCTGATGATCCTTTATTTGGTGAATCGGCAACCGGTCCACACATACCGACTCGCGATTGTGGACGATTCAGGCATCCTCATACCGGCGGTTGTGCAGGCTCTCAGTCATCAGATCTCGAATGGCCAATCCGAATTTACCATCACGAAAACTATCGATCGCTCCGAAGCAAATGAGGCTGTGCAAGAGGACTTCCGCAGCCGGATAAATTCCGGCTCTCTCGACGCTTATCTTTTAATACCCCGAGACCTCACCCAATCTGTAGAGTTGCACACCAACAATTTCAGTCTCGTTGAGCCGGTCGACTCTGCGGTCAGAGAGGCTTTGATCGCCGAACGCCTTAGCGAGCGCGGAATTCAGGTGAGGGACGTGAGTGAGATTGTCCGCAGCGTAGACTTGAAAATGATCAGAGTCAGTGAATCCGGTGAGTCGGAAGAAAAGGGCCAAACCATCGGAGTCGCCATCTCCCTGGTGATTCTGCTGTACATGTCACTGATGATCTACGGGATTATCACCATGCGTTCCGTGTTGGAAGAAAAAACTACGCGTACGATGGAAGTTCTCATTTCATCGGTGCGGCCGTCTGAGCTTCTGGCCGGCAAAATCCTCGGCGTAGCCGCTACGGCCTTCACACAATTCGTGATCTGGATTGCTTCGCTGGCGCTGCTCTCGTCTTACTCTATTGCGATGGCGAAGATGGTGCAAGGATCCTCCTTCTCGGGAATTCATCTACCCATCTCCTTGCTGGTTTACACGGTAGCCTATTTCGTGGGTGGGTATTTTCTCTACTCTGCCATGTTTGCGGCGATTGGAGCCGCCTGTTCGAGCGAACAAGACGCAGCTCAATTGCAATGGCTCGCCATGGTTCCTCTCGTTTTCTGCATGTTCATCTACGGGGTAGTTCTTAACGACCCGTCGTCAACGCTATCCGTAATTCTCTCGGAGGTTCCATTTTTCTCCCCGGTACTGATGGCTCTGCGTATCGCTATGCGAACACCGCCATTCTGGCAAATAGCTCTTTCTTTCTTACTCTTAATCGTCACGACAGTCGGAGTGGTCTACGCTTCTGCAAAGATTTATCGTGTCGGCATCTTAATGTACGGCAAGCGTCCAACGCTGGCCGAAATGTTTCGGTGGCTCCGTCATGCATAACTTGAGATCGCTCGGGTGCTTCTCCTCAAAATGCTCGGAGAATTCGGACCTTATAGTATGGCTAGACTTCTAGCACGCCGTTCGGATGCGTAACGGCTTCCGTGACAGCGAATTCGTTCGGCTGTAGCGCAGGGCATAACGGCTATTCATAAGATCCCAAATAGGTAAGCTAGCGGATGACAATAAAGCCTGACCAGTATCGCTTCTCGGTAGCGTGCTGGATTATAGCGTTTCTCCTCGCGGGCTTTTTTGCCTTCCGGAACATTGCCACTTGGCCCGCGAGAATATTTTATCCCGGCGAAGAGAGCTATGAGGGTTCCGCTCTGGTCGAGATCACGCGACTCGCACAGGGTGTTCCAATCTATGCACCCCCCAGTGATGACGGCTTTGCCGGTGCAACCTATGGACCTCTCTACTATTTAGTCGGTTCACGGATCACAGATCCGAAGCGTCCCTCCTATCTCCATCTCCGATTGCTTTCAGCTTTTGCGATTCTCGCGTGTGCACTGCTTTGCGGTTTGCTGGCGTTTTGGTTAAGTCAGAGTTATTTCGCTGCGTGCCTAAGTCCTTTGATATTCCTCGCCTATGGAATAGTGACCTATCACGGTGTATCCGCGCTCTCAGATAATGTAGCGTTATTTCTTTTTTTCTCCGGGTTTCTGATTGCCTATCGACACCGAAATAGCGTCGCGATCCTGATAGCCGCTCCAGTGATGGTTTTAGGCTTTTATTACAAACCGCAATATATTGCCGGCCCACTGGCCGTTTTGCTTTATCTCTTGCTGGGGAAAAACTACCGGCGAGCAATTCAGTTTGCTGCATTGCTCGTGCTTTGCGGATTCGGCTTGCTTGGTTTGTTTCAGTGGGTCATCTTCGCGCATCAGGAATTTTGGCGCCATTTTCTGCTCTACCAGGCTACGCTTTGGTCCTGGCATCAATTCAAAATAGGACTTCTTGTTTTCGTACTAATGCTCCTTGCCCCGCTTTTATTGGCGTTCGAATTTCTGCGCGCTCACCCTAACCGATTGCTTTTCTGTTATCTGGCCTGCGCGGTCCTGCTTGGAATGCTTACCATTGGTAAGGAATCTGCCTTTATTCAGTATTTTTACGAGCCGATCCTTTTGATCAGCGCGTTACTTCCAGCTCTATTGGCAGCGCGGATCGCCCAGCGCGTTTTGCCCGTCGGCGTAATCGTGTTATTAGCGTTCGCGCTCGTCGCGGGCCAGTGGTACACGCCACCCGCGCCATCAAGCAAGGCCTTCGCCGAAAACGTTGCTCTGCACTCGTTCTTGCGGCGCAACTTTCCTTCTAACGCGCGAGCGCTGGGCTTTCGCGGGGGAGATTTAATCCAGTCAGGCCTCGATATGCCCTTCGCTGACCTTTTTCAAATCGAACTCCTGGCACGCCACGGTCTAGTGTCTGACGCCCATTTAATTTCGCGAATTCAGTCGCATTGGTTCGACGTAATCGTTCTGGATTTCGATCTGAACGCCGAGCGGGACCCCACTTGGCTAAATTACTATCTGACGGAACCCGCGCGAAAAGCGATCGAACAAAATTATACGATTCTGGGCACCCTGCCGGTTCCCGCGCCTGAGAAACTTTGGGGTGAGGACAAGTTCTATCTGTACGTTCCTCGTTGACGCGCCGCGTCTACCAAGTGTCACGATCTGGTGACACTTTTCTGGCGGTTCATTCCTTAACGTTAACATTCAGATGACCGCCTTCAGCTAAGACTGTGTGTGTGCCTCTTCAATTCATTGAAAATATGTTAGTTAGCTCTACCCACACCCGATCAAACTTGGTAAGCAGATTGCTCTTTGCATTTTAGGACGAGTGCTAGCCTTGATTCGGCTTCCCGGCTTCCGAAATCGGACTAGTTCGCCAGATATCAGAATGACAAGGGACAATCCCAAGATTTTTGTGGTAATCGCTGCTTACAACGAATCGCGTACGATTCGTTCCGTCACCGACAAAGTACTCGCAAATTACAGCGACGTAGTGGTTGTTGACGATGGTTCTTCCGATGATACAGCAGCTCGCCTCGCCGGATCGGGCGCACACGTTCTGCATCATTGCATAAATCGCGGGCAAGGAGCAGCGCTCCAAACAGGTATTTGTTTTGCTTTATCTGAACAGGCCGACATTGTGGTTACATTTGATGCGGACGGCCAGCACGACCAGCACGACATCGAAGCATTGGTCCGACCTATACTCGATGGCGAATGTGACGTAACCCTCGGTTCCCGTTTCCTGGGTAATGCCCACAACATTCCGCTGAGTCGAAAACTCATGCTGAAAGCGGGCGTCCTATTCACCAGGATTTTTTCGCGCGTCAAAGTCAGCGACAGCCACAACGGGCTTCGCGCTTTTTCGAGCCGTGCCGCGGCTTCGATTCAGGTCACCATGGACCGCATGGCGCACGCTTCGGAAATCCTCGACCAAATTCGAATCGCAGGCTGGAGCTTCCGGGAAATTCCAGTTGATATTTACTATTCCGAGTACAGTCTCGCCAAAGGCCAGAGTTCCTGGAATGCGATTAAGATTGGCTTGCAAATCCTGCTAAGGCGCGCTCTGTAATGACTCTGTTGCATCTCAATGTTTTTCAGTTGATTATCGTCCCGCTGGTCGCGCTCCTTTTCGTTCGCAGCATCATCCTGCTGGGACGCGCAGATCGCAGACGCGCCGCGGTGATTTGGGCGATTCTCTGGCTTGCTGCGGGAATAACCATCCTCCGGCCTGGAACCACCATCTCGGTAGCACGGATTTTAGGAATCGGGCGCGGAACGGACCTTGTTCTCTACATCTTCGTAATCGCTTTCCTGATGGCTGCGTTTTATTTTTATAATCGTATGCTGAAGCTGGAGGCCGCCCTTACCGCAATAGTTCGGCACACCGCGTTGCGCGAATCGCTGGATCCGCCGGTGCAGAAAGATAAAGTCGAGGTAATGACCACGTTCTGATTTTTCGTACGACAAAGCCCGCGTCGAGAGAGCGAAAGATTAATGGCTGTTGCTTTTCTTTTCCGACAGAGAATAAGCAAGATTATTTTTTGCCAGTTGAAAGTCCGGTTTTAGCTTTAACGCCTCTTGCGCTGCCGCAATCGCCTGGTCCCATTGGTGCATGGATTGATAGGCTGCAGCAATGTTATTGTAGGCCTCCGCGTATCCTGGCTTCAAACTGATTGCATGCTGGGCTGCTCTGATGCAATCTTCATATCTTCCGTCCTGGTGGTATAGCAACGAGAGATTTAAATAGTGTTCCGGCGTCGGTTCCGCTTGCGCTAATCTTTCCGCCATAGTCACTTGATTTTCTCCCGCTTGGCTGCCGGCGAGGTACTGCTTCGAGGCTAAATCCGTCGGTGAAATTTGTAACGTCTGGCGGGCCAGGTCTCTCAGAGATCCCCATTGCGATTGCTCTTGGTAGATCTCCATCAACACGTAGCGCGGCTCCATCCACGCCGGGTTCTTCTGAATCGCCAGCTTCTCAGCCGCAATGCTCTCTGGAATCCGGCCCTGACTTTTAAGCCACCGTCCGTAGTAGAACTGCGGCCACGCTTCTTTTGGCGCCAAAGCCAAAGCCCGGCGAAAATGCGCCTCAGCCTCTTGATTGCGATTTAGCAGGCCATCATCAATTCCCAGGTTTATTTCCAGCACGTAGTAATTGGGTGTGAAAGCAAGGGCTCGCTGAAAATATTCATGCGCGTCCTGGGCATCGCCGGCGTCCATAAGTGTCAGCCCGTAATTCATCAGGCCCCGTCCGTTTTTGGGGCTTTTGATGACCACGTCTTTCCACAGCGAGCTTTCCGACGCCCATACTTCATTCCGTTCCCAGGCACCCACGCCGTATGCGATTAGCAAGCACACTGCGATCGCCTGTACCACGGTCGCAATTTCCGGTCTTCGCCCAGGATGTTGCGCGACGTATCGAAAAAAGAGTAGGGCCAGCGCCCACGTAACACTCAGCATCAAGCCGACAAAGGGAAAAAACATGCGGTGATCATTTTCCACTTCGGCAAGCACGAAAAAAGAAGTGGGCGCTGACGCGCAAAAGAACCAGAAAATTCCGAACGCTATTGGACGATGCTCGCGCCGCCGCATGCACAAAATTCCCAACCATAGCATTAACGCGCAGCCCGCAACCCCGACCATTGCTAAGGGATTTGAAAATCCATGGAACGGTTCAAAGTCTGAATCCGCGCTCAACCAGAACGGCAGCAGCATCGATCGTACATATCGAAGTAAAACAAACGGCTGCGTCGCCCAATACATCACGGAGGGCATGCCCGCTCCAACGTAGCTCTTAGCGGTCATTTTGACGCATAACACCGCCAGGATTCCGCAAACTAACAGCGCCGGTATCGAGCGCAAGATTGCATTCCATATCCGGTCCCACTGGCCGTCCTCTTCAAACAAAAAGATATAAATCAGCAATATGGCTCCGAATACTACAGCCGGAGCTTTTGACAATGCGCCCAAAATCACGGGAAGCAGGTAAAGACCAATCCTTCTCAGTTTTGGAAGCCGGATGTACATTACAAGGCCCGCGACCACACCCAAGGTTGCATACAAGTCCGCTCGCTGGACGATGTAGTTCACCGTCTCCGCCGTTGAAGGATGCAGGCCGTACCATGTGACAGTGAGCAGCGCGATGTAGCGGTTCGCTGGCCGGGGCGCAGTTAGGTCCAACAGACTGCGATACATCATAAACATCAATATCAGTTGCACCAGGAACCAGAAGAAAGTCGAAATATGAAACCACACGGGTTGCAAGCCGTGGCCCATGTGATAATCCAGCGCCAGCGAAATCGAAACGATAGGACGCCACGTCTGGTTCGCGGGTAACGAGCTGAAAGTTGTCGCGTCCGTGAAATAGCGGGGAACATTGTGAAGGTCACGGATGTAAGCATTGTCAATTACGGCGTGCGAATCGTCAAAATGGAAGCTGTTATGAAAATGATTGGAGTAGGCCGCAAAGATCGCCAGAGCGGCAATGCAAGCTGCCAGCCAAAACTTTTTGTCGCTTCCCCCAATTGTCGTGTGATTTCCCACGCGAGTTCCGCTTCCAAGACCTGTGTTGCGCTCTTTTTTTTTGTGTACGTTGCTCATGACCAATGCCAAACAAAATTCTGGCACACAGAGACTGGTCTCTCAATTAGACGCAGCTGAAATGTCGCTTTCTTATAAACGCTGAATGGTCCGTTTCGCGAGGCACGAAATTCTTCGTCTCCATGCAGCATTTCAATTGTATAAGTCATCGTCGCAGTCGTTCAGTAGCTTTGGATAATCCGCTGGATATCGCTGAACATTGCAAGGACCGTAAGTCCTAAGAGAAAAATTACACTTACTTGCACGAAACGCTGCCTCACCACCAGGCTGATATCCCGCCGCAACGCGCCTTCAATCGCCAGCATCAAAACTTGGCCTCCATCCAGAATCGGGATCGGGAGCAAATTTAAGAGGCCCAGGTTCAGACTGATTAGCGCAATGAGGTCGAGGTATTCCGCCGGCCCGTGCGAGGCAGCTTTTCCGGATTCCTGCGCGATTCCAACCACTCCCTGCAACTCGCGAATCGAAATCAGGCTGGAAAAAAGGCCGCGGAAAACATCGGCGATTTCCCTCACGCATAGTAAGGTCACCAAAATCGCTCCGCGCCCCGACATCAAGAATCCTTGCCGGTGATATATATTCTTGACTTTGGGGGAAGCTCCAAGTTGTTCGTCACCCGTTCGGCTGTCTGCCGGTTCGCTGATATGAAGCGGCACGGTTTTCCGTCCGCGCAGCACCACGATCACCGGATACGGCGCGCTCGACTCGCGAACCATATCGACAAACTGAGGCCATGTTACCAGTGCGTCTCCGTCCACCGACTTCACTAGGTCCCCCGCTTTCAGGCCGGCCTTCGACGCCGGTGAATTCGCGGTAACCGAATCCACACGCGGCTGCACGAGCGGATAGCCAAGATAGCTGGTATCGTTTGCGTCTTTTTGTACGGTGACGGGGATCCGGCTTCCGTTACGGATTACGACTAGCCGTATGTCAGATCCTGCTTTCGCCTTTGCTGCTTGCGCCAACACAGCGTCCCAACTTGGCGTGTTCACTCCATCCACCTGCGTAATCACGTCGCCTGCGTGGATATCAGAGGTTTGCGATCCTTCTGCCACCGCTGCAACGCTGGCCGCACGTGTAAGATACGCAGGATAGGGTAATCCGACGAGCCAGAAACTGGCCCAGAATAGAAGAACGGTCATCACCAGATTCATCGCTGGACCTGCCAGCGCGATCACCACGCGTTGCAAGCGAGTCTTGGAGAGATATTCATCCGCCGCGCCAGTGCGCGGCTTAGAGAGACTGTCCCCGGCCATCCTTACATATCCGCCGAACGGCAAAGCACTCAGCCGGTATTCGGTAGCCCCGCGCTTCCAATGCATCAGTCGCGGCCCGAAACCGAGGGAGAACACCTCCACACGCACTCCAAATAGCCTGGCCGCTGCGAAATGTCCCCATTCATGAAGCAGCACCAGGAAACAGAGCATCACAGTGAAGGAGGACGCAGCAATCAGGAACGTGCTCATACTTGTTTAGTCTTCCTCAGTTTGTTCCCATTAAAAATTTCGAGAGGATTCTGCGAAACGTGCCGGGCGCATTCTCGATTCACGAAGGCACCGAGTCTCTTATCGCGAGTCGGTACGAACAGTAGCGTGAACACTTTAGTGTCCACACCCAACACTCAAAATATCCGAATCGAGGTTCGTCCCCGGTCCCGAGAAAAGACCATCTCCGAGAGGTTTTCCCCCGACATTCATCCAAGCTCCGGATTGCCTGCACATGCAATTCCACTGCACCTTGCCTGACACGAAATCGTACTGACCAGGTTACCGGCAAATGATTGAGCCGATTCTGACCGATACGCCTGCAACCGAGAAGCCGGAATTATCCGTTTCGCCGACCGAATGTACCCTAAACGACGTCCGGAGGCCGATAAAGTGTAACCAAGCGGAGACGATTATCCACTCTACTCCCCCGAGTAGTATCCTGATAACTAAAGACTTACTTATCTCGCTACTTTGGCCCAGCCTTTGCTTCTCCTAGACCGAGCTATTCTGCCGAGTTATTGATGTGTGGTTCCAGGGAGAGTTATCGCATGCGTAAATTCTTGTTGAGCGTAAGCCTTGCCTTGTGTCTTGCCGGATGCCTGTTGGCCGTGCACTACCACGCCCTGCAATATGGCAAAAATACCGGACTAAGGAAGGCCGCCCCAAATTCCGCTGCGCATGCTTCCGTGCAGTATGGCAAATTGCCCTTGGCATTCGAACCGAATCTGGGCCAGTCCAATGCGCAAGCCAAGTACTTAGCCCACGGTGATGGTTACTCTCTTTTCCTCGCTTCGGACGAAGCGGTACTCGTTTTGGGACAATCCTCGAAAAATAATTCCGGCACCCACACGCAGGCCAATGTCCTTCGGATGCAACTTGTGGGTGCAAATCAGGCCGCCTTGTTTTCGGCGATTGACGAACTGCCGGGCAAAGCCAATTATTTTCTCGGGCGAAACCCCGAGGGGTGGCATACCAATGTCCCAACTTTCCGAAAAATTGCAGAGCGCGGAATTTATCCTGGCGTAGATCTGGTTTACTACGGAACGCAGCGCCAGCTTGAATATGATTTTGTCGTCGCTCCGGAAGCTGACCTCGCTCCAATTCGCCTCTCAATTCAGGGCGGCCAAAATCTTCACATCGACAGTCAAGGCGAACTTGTCGTGGCAACCTCTGGCGGCAATGTTCTCCTGCGCAAGCCCGTCGCGTATCAAAACGCAGGCGCGGAAAAACAGATGGTCCCAGCTAATTATGCGCTCGACGGAAATAACGAAGTCCGCTTCGAGATCGGCGCCTACGACCGCAATCGCCCTCTGATCATCGACCCCATTCTCGCGTACTCCACATACCTGGGCGGCAGCAATATTGACGGCGCTAACGCAATCGCAGTCGCGTCAGACAATACCGCCTTCGTAACTGGCGGAACATTCTCGACTGACTTCCCTACCGCGCATCCTCTTCAGCCGAACCATGGCGGTCCGGACGATGTTTATCGCGATGCTTTTGTAACCAAGTTCAGCGCGGATGGCTCGACGCTTCTGTACTCCACGTACCTTGGTGGCACGAGTGACGACGTCGCAAACGGCATCGCGGTGGACAACGCGGGAGATGCTTACATAACCGGAACCACTGAATCGTTTGATTTTCCAGTCCCCAGTACCGGACAGACATTTAATCCCCTTTGCGGAGGCGACGGCAAGTGCGGCGCTTCTTATAATCCCTCGGGTTTCATTGTCCCAAATGGCTTTGTCACGAAACTCAATCCTGCTGGCTCGGCTATTCTGTACTCTGGCTTTGTTGGAAACTACGAATACGTGTACGGCCAAGCGATCGCCGTCGATGCAAATCAACTAGCCTATGTTACCGGGAAAGTTGGTCCAAATATCCCTCCAACAGTTACAATTACACCGCCCAACACCCCCCCACCTCCTTTTAGCATTACAACCAATGCAGCGCAGGCTACATTTGTCGGCGCTGATTATGACGCCTTTGTCGTAGTGGTCAACTCCACAGGCGACAGCCTTCTTTATTCGACTTACCTCGGCGCAGGCCAGGATGTGGCCTACGGAATCGCCGTCGATAAGAACGCAGACGCATATATAACCGGACTTACGAATTCTTCAGGATTTCCGGTCACAGCCGGGGCCTTCCAGAGCACCTACGCAGGAGCGGGCGACGCATTCTTCGCGGAAATAAACACGAATGCATCCGGGGCCGCGGGCTTGGTCTATTCAACCTTTCTCGGTGGTACGGGACTTGACCAAGGCAATAGCATCGCGGTCGATTCGAGACCAACGTCGTGTACTGTCCTCGCCCCGAGCGGCACTGCGTGTAACGCCTACATAGCCGGCGGCACGGGATCTTCGGGACTTGGTGCCAGTGCGATGCAGGCGAATTGCGCCTTGGACTCGAAGAGTCCGCCGCAGTGTGAAGGCGACCCCTTTGTCGCGGAATTTAATCCGAACTTAAGTGGCGCAGGCTCGCGCGTGTTCTTTAGCTACCTGGGGGGCTCGCTTGCTGACACAGCCACAGGAATTGCGCTGGATCAAACTGCAAATATGTATATAACCGGCTCGACGGTCTCTACAGACTTCCCGGTCTGCGTCACGCCACTTCCGGCAGCTTGCGCAGCAACGGCAGGTCCCGCTTTTCAAGCGTCTTATGGCGGCGGAAATGATGACGCCTTCGTGGCCAAGATAGATGCAACCACGTTAACTTTAGACTATTCGAGCTATTTGGGCGGAACCGACACCGATAATGCGTACGGTATCGCGGTCGATACTTCCGGCTCTGCATACGTCGCGGGCCAAACCTGCTCCACAAACTTCCCGGTTTCGAATCCCGAGCAGATTACTCCTGGCGGCGATTGCGATGCATTTGTTTCCAAGGTAACCATCCTCAACGGTATTCAACTCAATCCATCGTCCCTTGTTTTTCCCGCGCAGAGCTTAGGTACCACCAGCGCCCCGGAAACCGTAACCATTACGAATGGCGACAATACTCTTACCGGTTTGACCGTTGGAGCGCCAACAGGACCGAACAATGGAGACTTTGCGCAAACAACAAACTGCCCCACTACCCTTGCTCCGGGCGCTCAATGCAGCGTTACCGTTACGTTTACTCCAACAACAACCGGTGTGGGCACAGCCAGCATTCTGTTAACTGATAGCGCGCCCGGCAGTCCGCAATCCATAAACCTGACCGGTACCACTTCCTCCCTGACACTTTCCGCTTCCAGCCTCAACTTCGGCTCGGTACCAGTGGGGACCACTTCCGCCCCACAGACGTTGACCGCAACCAATGACGGCTCTACTGCGCTGACATTTACCAGCATCACAGCCAGCGGCGATTTCGCCGAGACCGACAATTGCACCAAAGCGCCGATCCAACCGACAACCGGCTGCACGATTAATGTGACCTATTCACCCACGGCTGCGGAATCCAGCGTGGGTTCGCTTACTCTCAACGACAACGCGCCCGGAAGCCCACAGGTCGTCCTGCTGAATGGAAGCTCCACAGTGCAGGAATTCTCGATTTCTGCTGTCTCCCCTACGGCAACGGTCCCGGCTGGAAAGTCGGCGGTTTACACTCTTTCGATTACCCCTATCGCTGGGTTCAGTCAGCCCGTGAGCCTAAGCTGCAGTGGGCTTCCTTTCGGAGCAAACTGCTCGGCATCGCAGAATCCGGTCACGCTAAGCGGGACGACAGCGACACAGGTCACGTTGATCATCAGCACGGCTTCACGCACTTTTTTGCCGCCAAGCCCTGGCATAAAACTGACTCCCGGAGCTGGTAATAGCGAACGGCTGCTTCTGCTCTGGCTCGCCGCTTTCATCGCTCTTTTTATGCTGACGACCTTGCGAAAGTTCAGACACCTTCGAGCAACGTTCGCATTGGCATTCGTCGCTAGCGTGATCGTATTCACAGTGGCGTGTAACGGTGGAACCGCGAAGGGCAACCCGCCCGGCACGCCCGCGGGAAATTACCAGATCGTCGTAACGGGCACCTCCGGGTCCGCCTCGCAGTCCACGACGCTCAATTTGCAGGTTAACTAACACGCCGTCTCGAACGAGCCCACGGTCTCATTCGTGCCTTAAGTGTATTAAGTTTGTTTGACGCGATCGCACGCGACGCGCAGAGGAGAGTTACTCAATGAAGCGAGTCCTATGGCTCATTCCAGCAGTGTTGCTGTTATGTGTCACTACCAGGGCGCAGTACACGCCTGCCTGGGAAGCCGAAGGCGGCTATTCGTTTTTGAGGGCTAATATTAACGGTACGAGCTTCAACCTCAATGGCGGTGGCGGCTCGCTAACGGAAAACTTGAATGACTGGTTCGGCGGAAGATTAGAGGTCAACGCCTTCGGAGGAAGCTACGCGGGCACGAACGTAACGGCCCAAACGTTCACGTACGGCCCGGTGTTTAGCTATCGAAGATTTGATCGCTTAACGCCCTTTGCTAATGTTCAGGTAGGAGCTGTGCACGCGAGCCAGGGTTACCTTGGTATTTCCGAGTCGGCATTCAAATTCGCTATGTCTACTGGCGGAGGCGCGGACCTTGCTTTGAACGATAGAGTTGCCGTCCGGCTGCAGGGAGATTACTTGATGACCCGATTCCTGGACGCGCGTCAGGACAATATCCAATTAACGGCTGGTCTCGTCATTCGTATCGGTAGAAAATAACGACGACTCTCAGTCGCAATCGTTGAAGAGTTTGTCCAATGCACAGCCGAAGAGGCGTCTGATCATTACGGCGTCTTCACGCGAGCAGTTTGAAATCTTGTTTGGACATCTACCGGAACATCTTAAACCGCCGATCACCTTCCTGTACTACTGCGGCGTTTGACTCGGCGAAGCGCTACAGGTTGAATGGCACCAGGTGAACCTTGCGGATCGCGTCATTCGCTTGGAAGCAGAACAAACCAAAACCAACCAAGCCCGCGTTGTGCCGCAACAGCAGCAAGGCAAAGTTTTCGATTCAACAAATCTGCACAAAGAGTGGGCGAAGGCTTGCGTCGCTGCTGGCTTGGGCACACTAAGACCTGCGGATAAAGCTGGAAACCGGCGCTACTCTGGGCTTATAATTCACGACTTGCGCCGGTCGGCACTCAAGAACTTGATGAAGGCTGGCGTGACTGAAAAGGTTGCAATGAGCATCAGCGGACACAAAACTCGCGCGGTGTTTGACCGCTACCACATTGTTGACGAAGCCGACGTCGTTAACGCAATGCGGCGCGCGTGCAGGATGTGCCCGTCCTGCCAACTCGAGTACAGTTAAGTGCAAAAAGCGGAAATTCCAGCACCACACCTAAGCTAAGTCATTGGTAATCAATGTTGGGAGGTCGTACAATTGGCAGTACATCAGATTCTGGATCTGATTATCCTGGTTCGAGTCCAGGCCTCCCAGCCAATCTTCTGAAATAAATCTCCGTTGACGCAGTCTCAGGGCTTGTTGTGACGAACCAAACTCGTAGCTGTGACTTCAGCTTTTCCTTCGTTCCAGCTCAGACCAACGCTCGTATAAATTATCAACCGTCTTCTGTGCTGCTTCCATCTCAGCAAATGCGATTTGAAGGCGAGAC
>Ga0302326_10002626_pt1 | contig 43431 bp, 46 predicted proteins | sample Palsa_T0_3_FD_202264 | JGI IMG/M metagenome (GOLD analysis project Ga0302326, IMG submission 202264) | Peat permafrost microbial communities from Stordalen Mire near Abisko, Sweden - Palsa_T0_3 | ecosystem: Environmental > Terrestrial > Soil > Palsa > Peat permafrost | place: Sweden: Abisko...
CCGGCCGTGGCGGCGGCTGCTGCGGGACCACCGGAATCGGTTGCGTCAGCGCATTCGGATCGGGCGGCGGCTGGTTCATGCTCGATACCTACACGGAGTCGCCGGCCGATGTTGCATTAGAGACGTGGAAGGAGCGCCTTCGCGGTCTTGATTTCGATCGTCTGAGCGAGGGTCGTCGGCGCAATGGCCGCTCCTGCGTACTCGGCGGTCGTCGCGCTCGCCATAATCTGGATCCCGCGATTCCCTTTGCGAACGCGCAATCCCACCGCGTTGATATGCGCCTCGTCCCCGACGCCGGGAAAGGGTTTCTCGCCTGGAACGTGTTGTTGTCCCGTGTTCAGGATACCCCAGTCGTCGGTCACGAGAACGTCGATCGTCCCCGAGTCGCTGATGTATTGGCAGTGCGTTATGTGCTGATTCGGCTTCGCGTCTATCGTTTGCTTTGCCGTGCGGCCGAGAATCTGCTTGGCGATTCGGCGGGTCAGCAAAACGCACGCGTCCGGAACCGCAGCCGATGCGCTCGACGTGCCGCCGTTCGAAGCGGTTGAGGCGTTTGACGTCCCGCTCGAGGACGATGCGCAGCCGCTCATGGCGACGGCCGTCCCCAAGACGCCCGCCCGCAGCAGGACTCTCAAAGTCGATCTCATCGCCGTCATCGCAGGTTCCAGCCGCCGCTCACGACGAGATTCGAACCGGTCAGATATGCCGGAGCCTCCCCCGCAAGATAGCGCACCACGGCGGCCACATCCGCGTACGTCCCGAGCCGGCCGGCGGGGATCCATTCTTTCTTCACGTCGCCGATGCTGTTCTCCAAAATTCCCGGGGATACCATGTTGACTGCGATACCGTGCACGGCTTCTTCCGCAGCGAAGGAACGCGTCAACATCCACACGCCGGCCTTGCCGATGTGGTAACCCCAAGCGTCATGATACGCTCCGGGTCGCCCGGCACCGGAATCACCGATGTTGACGATGCGCTTACCGGCGCCTGCCCGCAATAACGGTAAGCAGGCCCGCGTTGTGAAGAACGTTGCCGTAGCCGTCGTGTCGATGCCGCGACGCCATTCGTCGCTCGTAAGATCGATGCCGCGAACATCGGTAAAGGCGCCGGCATTGTTGATCAGGACGTCGAGCGACCCGTAGGCGGCGTCCACCGCTGCGGCGACTGCTAATGCTCCGGCTTCGGCCGTTAGATCCGCCTGCACGACGTGCGCCGAGCCGCCGGCGGCTTCGATCGTCCGTTGCGTCTCGGCAGCGCCGGCGGCGTTGTTGTAATAATGGACGACAAGAGCAAAACCGTCGCGGGCGAGCGCGATCGCAAGCGCCGCGCCGAGCCCGCCGCCCGCGCCGGTGATCAGTGCGATTCGCAAGCGGTCCATATCGAAGCTTGTCATCCTGAGCGGAGGCGCCCTTCGACAGGCTCAGCACAGCCTCCGCGCCGCCTTTGGCGCTTCGCGTCACGCTTGTCATCCTGAGCGGAGGCGCGAAGCGCCGGAGTCGAAGGACAGCCGGAGCACTCGCCGTTGGTCCTTCGACCGGGCCTCGGTGGTCCTTCGACCGAGTACCGGTGGTCCTTCGACTGCGCGCCTTTGGCGCTTCGCTCAGGATGACATTGGCTTTCCTATCGAAGCTTGTCATCTTGACATTGCAGGCCTCGAGTTTGTGCGCGGGAAACGGGGCGGACCGTGACGTTCGTAAAGGTCGGGTGCGCGCGCGGCGCCTGATGCGTTTCCGGGAACTGCATTTCGACGCTACGGACGAGGCGGTCGTAATGGGTATTCTGAATGTCACGCCCGACTCGTTTTATGACAAGGGGAGATATCGCGACGTCGACCGCGCGCGCGCGCGGGCGGCGGAGATGGTCGAGCAGGGGGCGCGCATCCTCGACGTCGGCGGGCGCTCGTACGCGGTGAACGCCGTCGACGCGCGCGAGGAGCGCGCGCGCGTCGTGCCGGCTATTGAGGCCTTGGTTCGCGACAATCTCGGCGTTGCGCTCTCCGTCGACACGATGCGGCCCGAGGTAGCCGAAGCCGTGTTAGCGGCGGGGGCGCACCTCATCAACGACTGCAGCGGCCTTTACGACGAGCGCCTGGCGAAGATCGTCGCGCGCTACGACGCCGGGCTCGTCGTCCTGTACCTCGACCTCGCGATCGCACATGGGATGATCGCCGAACCGCAGGGGCCGATTCCGGCGCGGACCGCCCGCGCAACCGATTTGATCGGCGAAATCATCGCGGTGGTGAACGAAACCACGCAGCGCGCGCTGGACGCCGGCGTCGCGCGCGAGTCGATCGTCGTCGATCCGGGCCTGGAGTTCAGCAAGGACCTCGAAATCGATCTCGAGCTGCTCGCGCGATACGGCGAGTTGCGCGCGCTCGGTTTCCCCATCCTCATGGCGTGCAGCCGTAAGGACTTTCTCGGGAACGTCCTCAACCGGCCGGCAAGCGAGTTGTTGGCGGCGTCACTTGCCGTCGCGACGATTGGTGCGCTCGCCGGCGCGGCGATCGTCCGCGCGCACGACGTTGCCCAGACCGTTGACGTCGCGCGTCTCGTCGCCCGCGTGCGCGCGGCCGGCGCTCGCACGCAACTCTACACGTAACCGCTGGCGGCGGTAGCGCCTTTCTTGTGCAACTCCGCTTGGCGCAGCTCGACGCGGCGAATCTTTCCGCTGCGCGTCTTGGGAAGCTCGGCGACGAACTCGATCTCGCGCGGATACTTGTAGGGCGCGGTAACGCGCTTGCAGTGTTCTTGTAATTCGCGCACGAGCGCCTCGTTCGGCTCGTAACCCGGACGCACGACCACAAACGCTTTGACGATGTTGCCGCGATCGGGATCCGGGCTGCCGACGACGGCGGATTCGAGCACCGCCGGATGTTCGAGCAGCGCGCTCTCGACCTCGAAAGGGCCGATGCGATAGGCGCCCGACGAGATCACATCGTCCGAACGCCCGACGAACCAGAAATACCCGTCGTCGTCCTTCTGCGCGCGATCGCCCGTGAGGTACCATTCGCCGCGGCGCGTCGCCCGCGTCTCTTCCTCATTCTTATAGTAGCCGCGAAAGAGCGTCGGCGGGTCGCCGCGCAGCCCGATGTCGCCGACTTCACCCGGCTCGCACGGCACGCCGTCCGCGTCGACGACGTCGATATTGTGACCGGGCGTCGGCTTACCCATCGATCCGGGACGCACCGGCGTTCCCGGGCGGTTGGCGACGAGCAGCGTGTTTTCGGTTTGTCCGTAACCATCGAGGATCGTCAGGCCGAAGGCTTCCTTCCAGCGCACGAGCACTTCGGGGTTGAGCGGTTCGCCCGCGGAGACGCAGTGCCGCAGCTTCGGCAGCTTCCAACGCTCGCCCAACCGCTCGAGCTTCGCTTCGAGCCGGTATTCGGTCGGCGCTTGGCAGAGCACGGTCACCTCGAGGTCGCGGATTAGGTCCATGCGTTTCGCCGGATCGAAGCCGGCTTCGTCGAGCACGATCGCGGAGCCGCGCGACCACGGTCCGAGCAGCACGTTCCAAAGCGATTTCGCCCAGCCCGTTCCAGCCGTGCACCAGACGAGGTCATCGGGCCGCGCATCGAGCCACACCTCCGCTTGCATCCGCTTGGCGTAGGTGTAGGCGTGCGTGTGCACGACGCCTTTGGGATCCTTCGTCGTACCGCTCGTGTAGACGATGTATGCGAGGTCGCCGGCCGCAGTCGGATTGCCGGCGGTCGGGCGCGCGCTTGCGATCAGCGGATCGAGCGCCGTCCAGCCGGCCGCCTCGCCGCCGGCGAGCAGATAGCGCGTGAGGCCGGGCGCGTCGGAGCGAAGGAGGTCGACCTCGGCGCGGTTGGAAGGATGCGCGACGATTGTCGTCGCGTCGCTGTGGTTGGCGCGAAACGCGAGGTCTTTCGCCCGCAGCTGTTCCGAACACGGGACGACCACCGCGCCGAGGCGGTTGAGCCCAACCATCGCGTAGAGCCACGCCGGAACTTTCGGAAGCAGCACGACGACGCGCTCGCCCTGCTTGATGCCGAGCTCGGCGAACGCTCCGGCATAGCGCCGCGTCGTCTCGGCGATCGCGTCGAAGGCGACGTCGTGCCGCACGCCCGCCGCATCGACGAACAGGAGCCCGCGACGGCGCTCGTGGCCCAGCGCGTCGATCACGTCGCGTCCGAAGTTGAATTCCGCGGGCACGTCCCGCGCGAAAGCCGCAGTGTCCATGGCTCGATCTATACGGCCCGGCCGCTGCGATTCCCAGGCTCGGACATTTACGCCGATAACCACCACAGTGGGGGTCACCATGCCGTTTCGCCGTGCCGTTTTCGCCGTAGCCCTGGTTCTCGCCGCGTGCAGCGGAGGCGGAGGCGGGACGAGCGTCCCGGCGCCGGGCAGCCCGACGTCGAGCCCGGGCGCAACGGCCGTACCGAGCTCTGCGCCGAGCCACGGGGCGACGGCAGGTCCGACGGGGTCGCCCACCGCGGCGCCGAGCGCTGCGCCAAGCGCCGCCCCGAGCGGGGGTGCGACGGCAACCGCCTCGCCCGTGCCCTCCTCGTCCGCGACTGCTTCGATTCTCGTCCATTCGTCGACTAAGGTGGCCGCGATCTCGCGCCTGATTCTCGGTGCGAACATGGCCGGATGGGTCGACATCACCGAGTCCGGTCTCGCGCCTGCGCTCTCGGCTTCCGACTTCACCGCGACGCGCTGGCCCGGCGGCTCGACGTCCGACGAGTACCACTGGCAGACGAATGCGAGTTGTAACGGCGGCTACATCGCTACCAACTCGACCTTCGACAACTTCATGCATGACGTCGCGCAACCGGCGAATCTCGACGTTGCGGTTACGCTCGACTACGGTTCGAACGCGGCTTGCAACGCGGGCGGCGATCCGAGCGAAGCCGCGGCCTGGGTGGCCGAGGCCAAGACGAACGCCTACGGCGTGAAATACTGGACGGTCGGCAACGAGGAGTACGGCTCGTGGGAGTACGATCTCCATTCCTCGCCGCACGATCCAACGACGTATGCCTCGGCGCTCGCAACCGGGTTTTATCCGCAAATTAAAACCGCCGATTCGAACGCGCAAGTCGGCGCGGTCGTCGAAGCGAACAGCGCATGGGACTCGACGGTCCTTTCGAGCGCGGCGTACGACTTCGTCGAACTGCACTACTACGCCCAAGCGCCCGGCAGCGAGAACGACCAAACCTTGCTCACGCAAGGAGCGCCGGCGCTCACGACCGAGATCAACACGCTGAAATCCGAACTCGCAACCGCCGGACATGCCTCGACGCCGATCTACGTCGGCGAGATCGGCTCGGTCTACGGCAATCCCGGAAAGCAGTCGATGTCGATCGTCCAGGGGCTGTATGCGGGGATGGTGCTCGGCGAACTGATGAACGACGGCGTCTTCCGCGCGACGTGGTGGCTCGGCTTCGGGGGCTGCAACGACGCGTCGTCGGGCGCGAATTTCTCGTCGAGCCTCTACGGTTGGCAGAACTTCGGCGGCTACATGATCCTCTCCGACGGCACGCCTGAATACGGCTGCTCGAACGCGACCGCCGTGCCGCGCGGGACGCCGTTCCCGACCGCACGCGCGTATCAGCTCATGTCGCAGGTCGCGCAAACCGGCGAGCACGCGCTCGGCGTCACGACCGCGTCGGCGCTCTCGACGGTGCGCGCGTACGCGGCGACCCACGGCTCCGGCTACGCAGTCGTCCTGTTCAACCTCGACGAGAACAACGCGCACGCCGTCAACGTCGGTGTCGACGCCATGACGTCGGGGTCGGGCGCAACGATCACGACGTACGGCAAAGCCCAGTACGACAATTCGCAGCAAAACGTTTGGACGGGGCCGGTATCGCAGTCCGTCGGGGCGTGGCAGCACACCGTGCCGGTCACACTTCCGCCGTGGAGCATGAACGTCGTCTTGCTCGCCCCGTAGTACGGCGAAGGGCCGCGCCGGTGGCTCGCGAAGCGTTTTTTCCATGGCGAAAATCTCCGCGTTCCTCGTGCCGATGGATCCGAAGCGGTTGAAGCCGTTGGTCAAGGCGAGCCGCTTGCGTTTTGGGCGGTTCGAAGCGCGCGGCGTAACGGCGATTCTGTTCGGCGTAGCGGCGATCGTCGTCGCAGGCGGAGCGAGCGCGGCCCTGCGCGCGGGCGCGACCATGCTGCCCGAGACCCTGCGCGAGTCGCGCGAACTCTGGCTCGCGGTCCGCGGCCGGCCGCGCCAGCTGACGGCTACGCCGTGATCGATAACGCCTCGATGACCGCCCTAATCCGGCGGGCCCTGCCCGACGCCAAGGTCGAAATCGTCGACCTGACCGGCACCAAAGACCACTTCAACGTGTTGGTGCGCTCGGGGTCGTTTCAAGGGGTCCCGCTCATGGATCGCCACCGAATGGTCGAGAACGCGCTTGCCGAGGCGCGCGCCGACGGTCGCATCCATGCCATGTCCATCCGCACCGAAATTCTGGAGTAACGAATGTCAGCCGACGCAATCCGTCAAGAAATCGAACACGAGGTCGCGAACAACGCGATCCTGGTCTACGGCAAAGGCACGAAGCAAATGCCGCGATGCGGCTTCACGCTTGAGACGATCGAATTTTTCAAACGCTTCGGTTACCCGTTCGAAGTCGTCGACGTCCTCGAGAACATGCCCAAGCGCGAAGTCCTGGCCCAGATGACGGACTGGCCGACGCTTCCCAAAGTCTTCATCGGCGGCACGTTTTACGGTGACACCGACATTCTGGGACCGATGGCCGAGAACGGCGAACTGAAAGCGATTCTGGCGAAGGTGTTTCCGGGAGTGCCGGAGCCGGCGCCCGTCATCAACCTTCACTGAGGCGCGGTGTTCGCGCTTTACTCTCCCGGCGACGAGGCGACTTGGCTCGCCTCGTTTCGTTTCTCCGTCGAGATTCGGCCGCGCTACTGCGAGTGCGATCCGCAGGGCCACGTGTCGAACGTCGTCTACCCCGAGTACCTCGAGTTCTCGCGCCTGCAGTTCTTCAAGGCAGCGCACGATCCCGAACCCGGCGACTTTGCCTTCCAACACGTGGCGGCCGAACTGCGGCTGCGCTACGTAGCGGCGTGCTTCTACGACGAGCCGATCGCGATCCACTCAAAGCTCGTGGCGCTCGGCCGGTCGAGCGCCACGATGGATCAGGCAATCGCCGGCGCAGACGCAACGATCCGCGCGATCTGCCGGGTCGCGGTCGTTCGTTCGCGCGGCGCGGGACCCGAACCGTGGTCCGGTCAGCAGCGCGCCGCGCTGGAACGCTTTTGCGGCGGAGAGCTGCCCCTGGGGCCTCCGTGACGGCTAGGTTTTTGTCGTGCGGGCGGCTTCCTCGCGAACGATGTTCGTGACGGCGACACCGAGCGCACCCATGCCGACGGCAGCGTCGCGCAGCGGCTGGACGATGTCGGACTTGCGCTCGAGTGCCGTCAGGGTCTCCTCGATGCGCTTGCGCGTCCAGATGACGTCCGCTTCCTGCTCTTCGACGGTCTTCGTGGTGGGTTTGCCCTTCGGCAAGAGCTGGCCGGCCGTGTGGAACACCGCATCCTTCGCGATCATTCGCTGGACCAAAAGACCAAGAATGGCGGCGACGACCGCGTAAGCGACCGCCACGATCAGCGCCGCGAGCGGGAACCCGAGGCTGACCGACAACCCGGAGACAATTGCCGCGGTCAAGCACGCCAGCGCGAGCAGCCCGAGCGCCGCCGCGAAACCGAACGACAGCGCCGTCCGCGTGACGGCGCCGCGCTTTTCGATGAGTTCGGTCCTGACAAGCTGATATTCCTGATTCACGAGGCTCGAGATGTCGTTGAACAGGCGTAGCAGGAGCGAACGTGCCGGCTGCGACCGCAATTGGTTGGGCTGCGCGAAGTTGTTGCCATTCATCTGGGGTAACTCCAATTCGGTTCCGTAAGCGACGAGGTCGATTGCTAATCGACTGCTACCCCTCCTTACCCTCTTTTGTCGCAGCTTAAAAGGGGCTCGCTTGATCGAGCCGGGCGTCGATCGGGCCGGCGGAGCCTACCGAGCGGGCTCGCGCGCACGAGGCGGCGGCGCGCCGTGGGGGTCGGCATAGGCGCCCGCCGGGGTCGCCATCAGGCAGCGCAGCTCGTCCTCGGAAAGCTCTTGGGAGAAATCGCGTACGGCCGGGACGATGCAGAAGAAGCCGAACTGCTCGGCGCTCCGATTGACGAACTGATGCGGCTCCCACGGCCCGACGTAGACGACGTCGTGCGGGCGGATCTCGCGCACGTCGGAGCCGACGATGGCATACCCTTTGCCTTCACCCACGATCACGAAGTGCTCGTGTTCGTGTTTTTCGAGCCGGGTCACGGTCCCGGGCGGTAACGCGAAGTAACGCACTTCCTGCGATGGCCCCGGGTCCGCGTTCGACTCCTTACGACCGCCGATCAGGGTGTGGCGGACGACCGGCGTTTGGGTCCCGGGCACGTAGCCCTCGCGCTCCACGCCTTCCCAACCGCCATCCGCCCGCCGGACCACCCGCCGTTGTTCCATAACGCGACCCATCATAGCACGGCGCCCGCTGCCGAAGGCCTGCCCGGAGGGGGGCAGAAACCGGCCCGGCGTGGCGATCAGCTACTGGCTCTTCAAGAGCGAACCCGACTCGTTTGGCCTCGATCGGCTCGAACGTGAAGGCCGCACGGAATGGAGCGGCGTTCGCAACTATCAGGCCCGCAATAATATGAAGGAGATGCGGCTCGGGGATCTTGGCTTCTTCTATCACTCGAGCACGAAGGTCCCCGAGATCGTCGGGATCGTCAAAGTCGTGCGCGAGGCCTATCCCGACTTCACCGCGCGCGAACGCGGCGGCCCGTACTTCGACCCGAAATCGACCACGGCAAATCCAATCTGGGAAATGGTCGACGTCGCGTTTGAACGCCGCCTCCCGCGTCCCGTCACGCTCGCGGAGCTTCGCGCCAACCCGGCGCTTGCGCCGACGATGGTGCTGCTGCGCAGGGGCTCGCGCCTTTCCGTACAGCCCGTCCATAAACGCGAGTGGGACATCATCCTCGCGCTCGCAGAGCGGCCCGCGCCAAGCATCTAAGCGCACGCTGCCCGGGACGATTCCGGCTGCAACGTTGGACATTTGTAACGAAGGAGAGATACTTAAAGGCGTCTTAACCATTTGCTGCTAGCCTCTGGTGCTAGAGCGGTCCCCTAACGAACGATCCGCCTTTTTCTTTTTCGGAGCACAGGTTTGTCACAAATACACTGCTTGCTTCGGCATTTCGTCGCGTCGCTTCTCGTAGCGACGTCACTGGTTGCTTTGTCGCATGCGGTCGCGGCGCAGGTTGCGTCGCCCGCGCCGGCATCTACCGCGACTGCGTCTCCCGCGACCGCCCCGCCTACGATCGCACCGCCGGCGATCGCACCGCTGGGGCCCGCAATCAACGGTGTCGTGAGCAGCGAACGCGGGCCGCTCGCCGGGGTGACGGTAACGATCCATGGGCCTGCAACCCAATCGGTCACGACGCAAGCCGACGGTGCCTTTCACTTTACGAACATTCCGGCCGGCACGTATCGGTTGACCGCGACGGCCCCCGGATATCAGCCGCTGCCCAACACGGTCGTGACGATGGCTGCCGATAGTCCGCAAACGGTCGCGGTCACGCTGGAGGCGGCGACTTTGAGTTCGCTGCGCACGATCGCGAGTACGTCGACGGTCGGCCGCGGCTCTACCGCCGTCAATACGACCGGCGCCGCGCTGGAGACGGTGACGGCGCAAGAGTATATCGATCGCGGCGATTTCCAGGTTCAAGACATCCTTGAAGAATATCCGGGCGTCGAGCTAACCAGAGCGTCCTCCGGTGGAGCTCCGGGCGCGAACACCGACGTCGGGATACGCGGCGCGGCCCCCTACGAGACGCAGACGCTCATCGACGGTCACCCGGTGACCGGCGGCTCGTACGGAGAGTTTCTCATCCAGTTCCTCAACCCGCTCGTGCTCAGCGGGATCGAAGTCGACGCGGGCCCGGGCGTCATGGGCAACACGATTCAGAATGCGGTCGGAGGAACGGTCAACTTTCGCACGCCGCCGATTACTACGACCCTGCAAGGCCGCTTCACGACCGGTTACGACTCGTATAACGGCAGCACGTACTCGGCGCGCGTCTCAGACACGATCGGGAAGTTTGGTTTTCTGGCAGCATACGGTTTCTACGGCACGCCAGGGTATTTTACGGGCGACCTCCTATCGGTCAGTGCTTCGAGCGGCGCGCAAGCGGGCGTCATCCCAACGGCGACGGTGAATCAGGCGATCCCTGCGAGCGAGACGTTTCAAAACCGCTCGCAAGTCTTCAAGGTCGCCTATAATTTTTCGCCGACCACCGCGTTGACGCTGGGAGAGATCGCCGAGCAGACGTACGTTGATTACACGGCAACGCTCGACACCGTCGAGCCGGTCAAAATCGTGGGCGCCTGCTCGGCGTGCGGGACGTACAACAATCCGGCTTTCGGTAACCTCGTCGGCCAAACGGTCTTGGGTTCGACCCAGTACGACAACCTGTACCTGGGCAACTACGAGCTCGACAACGAGCCGATTCTCACGGCCGACCTGCGCACGGCAATCGGACCCGGAAACCTTCTCGCGCGTTTCTATACCGGATCGATCAACCGTCAGATCGACGATCCTCAGGAATCAAATCAGATCACCGCATGGACCAAAAATGCGGCTGGGGCGCTGGTGCCGACGCTGGATACACCCTACTACGAAAGCGAGATCGATCGTCTCCGTGGCGGCGATTTTTTGTACAGTGCTCCATTCGGGCCAAATCAGGAGGATCTGATCCAAGCCTCCTATGACGAGCACTCCGACACGGCGCTCGATTGCAGCGGTTCGTCGTTTACTTTCGTCCTGACCGGGCCCAATACGGACTGCACGGCCGGCAACCTCATTTTGCTGTCGCGCACGTACTCGCTTCGCGCGCAGTACAACGTCTTACCGAAGCTCCGCGTCGAATTCGGAAACTATTTCTCGGACACGACTTTTGTGGGCTCGCGCTACGATCCGCGCGCGACGCTCGTGTGGACGCCGCAACCAAACACCGCAGTGCGATTCGCGGTCGGCACCGCATACGTCGCGCCGCCGTCGGGCTTCGTCGCGCCAATCGCCGGCGAAAACAAAGCCGTCGTCAACGGCACCCTCGAGGTCTCCGACGCGCTCAAACCGGAAACGTCCGCCGGCGTCGACATCGGTACGGACCTCGGTATCCACGGCGATTCGAAGATCACCTTCGACGTGTACAAGACGGCGCTGACCAATCGGTTTTCGACGACCACGATCGAACCGGCGTTCACGCTCGGGGCAGGCGTTCCGTTCGGATTTTACAACGGGATGCCGTTCTCCAAGATCAGCGAAGTCTACAACGCTTCCGATGCGAATGAAGAGGGAATCGAACTCGGCTACTTGCGCGCGCCTCGCGTCGGTTTCGGCGTGCACGCGGATTTCGACTTACTGCGCGCATACGAATACAACACGGTGCCCTTGCAGCTACCCGGTATTAGCGTTAGTAGTTCCCAGGTCGACACGATCGGCGGCGACGGAAGCGAGACGCCGGGGTACCAGATTCCCGGTTACCCGTACTGGCACGGGCGCGCCGAAGCCTCGTATCGCTTCCCCAGCACGGCGCGTCTCGCGTTCGGCGCGACGTTCTATGGTGCGAACAACTCGTTCGGCGAGCCGGGGTTCACGCTGTTCGATTTCCACTCGGACCTGCCGATCACTCCCGCGGGCGTGCGGCTCACGGCATCGATCGAGAACGTCTTCAATCATGACGACTATCGCACGCTCGGTGAATACGCCTATGGCTACCTGCCCCCCGGCGAGACGGTACCGTATTCCCTTTTCTTCGCTCCGCCGCGGCGCGCGACACTGCAGCTCATCTATCCTTTCGGAGGTCGCCCGTGAACCTACGCTACGGACTGTTCGCCCTCGGCATGTTCAGCCTCGCCGCCTGTAGCTTGAGCGGTAACGGCGCGTCGAACAACAATCCATTGGCGGGCGTAACGATCGTCCAGCCGTCGCCGACGGCGCCTCCCACAGCGACGCCGGTTCCGACGCCGACGCCGTCTCCGGCGCCGGCCGCGACCGAGGCGCTCAGCGACACCACATTTGCAAGCGGAGGTTTCACCGCCGGCTGGACTGCCTGCAGCATCCCGCACGCCCCGCCGGTCGGCTCAACGGCAACGCCGTTCCCGGCGGTCCCCGCCGGCAGCATCGGCGCCGCGATCGTTAGTCCTTCGAGTTCGCCATTCCAAGTAACCACGAGCCCAAGCCCCGCACCCGCGACGACGCCCGCGATCTACACCGGAACCTATTCCGCGTTGACGTTCTCCGGTACCGGTGCGCAGACCGTATACGAAACGAACGGATCTAAAGCCGGGCTGGCCGGTGCAAACGGCATCTGCCAAACGTTCACCGTTCCCACGAGCGCCGTGCTGACGATGTACGTTAATGAAGGCGGCTCCGATACCGGCCTGAAGTACGCGGATCAAGAGGCGGATCTCGTCTCGTCGAGCGGCGTCACGACAAACCTATTCCTCGAGTTGAACGATCCGCCAAATGCCGGCAACTCGGGCTACACGGACTCCGGCGGGACCTGGGAAGAACGGGGACCATTCAACCTGACTGCCGCGCCGTACAATTTCACGCCGGGGCAATCACTGACACTTTTCATCGGCGCTTTTGATAGCGATCCGAGCAAATACTACGGCGTCTACGTCTTCGTCGGCGAGGCGACGGTCACGGGGACGACTACCCCAGCTTCCAAGAGGAGGCGCGACGCGTGGTTCCCGGTCAACACTTTCCTGGGCGGCACGAAGTCGCAACGGTAGCGATCCCCGGGAGTCCCGCCTAGTCTTTCGCGATCTCCAGCAGCGCCGTTTGGGCGCAGAATAGCTGCTCCCCGTCCGGCACCGAGCGACGAACGTAGGTGCCGTCGGGGCGCAGCCAGCGGGTCTTGCAGTTGTCGCGCTCGAGCACGTCGAGGATCCCCGTGCAGATGGATTCGCGCAGCGCCTCGTCGAGCACCGGGACGATCGTTTCGACGCGCCGGTCGAGGTTGCGGCCCATCCAGTCCGCGCTGCCGATGTAGACCTCGCGCCGGCCGGCGTTCTCGAAACAGAAGATGCGCGAATGCTCGAGAAAGCGCCCGACGATGCTGCGCACGCGAATGGTCTCGCTCACGCCCGGGAGACCCGGCCGCAGTTCGCACATTCCGCGCACGATCAGCTCGATCGGGACGCCGGCCTGCGAAGCGGCGTAAAGTGACTGGACCATCCGCGCGTCGCTGATCGCGTTGAGCTTCGCGATGATCCCGGAGGGCCGGCCGGCGCGGGCGTGTTCGGCCTCGCGCTCGATCAGGTCCACGAACCCCTGGCGCATCGTCGTCGGCGCGACGAGCAGCGTTCCGTATTTCGTGCCCTTGGAGAAGCCGGTGAGCCGGTTGAAGAGGTGCGTGACGTCGACCCCGAGTTCGGGGCGGCACGTGAACAGCGACAGGTCGGTGTACGTCTTGGCGGTCTTGTCGTTGTAGTTGCCGGTGCCGAAGTGGATGTAGCGCCGGATGCCCTCGGGCTCGTTGCGCACGACCAAGATCACCTTGGCGTGCACTTTCATGCCCGGGAACCCGTAGACGACGTGAGCCCCGACGCGCTCTAAGTTGCGCGCCCAGTGAATGTTATTTTCTTCGTCGAAGCGCGCTTTGAGTTCGATCAGCGCGGCGACTTGCTTTCCGTTCTCGACTGCCTCCACGAGCGCCGCGACGACCGGCGAATCGCCCGACGTGCGGTACAGCGTCTGCTTGATCGCAAGCACGTTTGGATCGGCCGCTGCGGCTTTGACGAATTGTACGACCGGATCGAACGATTCGTAGGGGTGGTGCAAGAGGATGTCGCCTTCGCGAATCGCCGCGAAGATGTCGGGCTGATGGGCGAGCCGCTTGGGAATCGCGGGCGTGAACGGAGCGTCGTGCAGGTCGGGCCGGTCGAGGTTGACGATCGACCAGAAATCCGAGGTCCCGAGCAGGCTGTCGATCGCGTACAGATCGACCTCTCCGAGCGCGAGCGCTTCGAGCAGCATCGCGCGCAGGTGTTCCGGCATCGAGGCTTCGACTTCAAGCCGTACCGGTTCGCCGAAGCGGCGCCGGCGCAGTTCGGATTCGATCGCGCGCAGGAGATCGTCGGCTTCGTCTTCCTGCAAGTCGAGGTCGGCGTCGCGCGTAACGCGGAAGCAGTACGAAGCGCGCACGTCCATCCCGGGAAAGAGCGCGTCGAGGTTGTGCGCGATGACGTCTTCGAGCGCGACGAAATGTTTGCGGCCCTCCGGCGCGTCGATCGGAACGAGGCGCGGCAGGCTCGGCGGAACTTTCACGCGCGCGAAAAACAGCTCGGGGCCGTCCGGCGTCTGCTCCTGCAGCTCGACGCCGAGCGAAAGCGAGAGGTTCGAGATGTAGGGGAACGGGTGCCCTTGATCGACCGCGAGCGGCGTCAGCACCGGGAAGACGCGCTCGTCGAAGAAGCGCTTGAGCGCGGCGCGATCGTCCGCCGCGAGTTCGTCGTAGCGCCGGATCGCGATCCCTTCGGCGGCAAGGGCCGGCAGCAGCTCGTCCTTCATCAACGTCGAAAAACGTTCCAGCGAGGGCCGCAGGCGGGCCGAAACTGCAGCCATCTGCTCGGCCGGCAGCCGTCCGTCGTTCGAGCGCTTGTGGACCTCGGCTGCGATCTGCTGTTTGAGCGCCGCAACCCGGATCATGAAATACTCGTCGAGGTTCGTCCCGTAGATTGCAACGAACTTCAGGCGCTCGAGCAGCGGGTTGCGTGGATCGATCGCCTCCTCGAGCACGCGGTCGTTAAATTCGAGCCACGACAGTTCGCGGCTGTAATAGAGAGACGGGTCGTCGAGCGGGGGCGGCAGAGCGAGGGCATCCTCGGCAAGAAGCGCTTCCGTCGAGGGTGATTCCGGGTTCACGATCATGGGAAGGAGCCGATTCGCCACCGGCTGCCGAAACTCCACGTTAAGCGATCGTTATGACCCGGCGCAGGACCCGATCGCTTGTCTCCGGCATCCCGCGTGATCGAGACAACCAGTTGCCGTCCGTAGAAAGGACTGCGGCCATGGCTTTTCCCCGATCGCCCCGCCTCATTCTCGCGCTAGCCGCCGCGACGGCCGCAGGCGTGGCGCCGGTTGCCGGCTCGGCCCTCGACGATTCGCAGCTCAAAGAAATACGCGCGCTGCATTGGCAAAAGGGGACGGTGAAACTGTCGGAATCGCATGGGACCTTCGCCGTGCCCGCCCCGGCATCGATTTTGACCGGTGCCGACGCGGAGCGCGAAGACAACATCATTAACGGCTGGTCCGATGCCAACTGCGAGGCCGTCATGATCGCCGGCGAGCGAAGGCTCGTCATGACGTACAACGATTCGGGCTATGTGACCGCCGACGATTGGCGAAACATCGACGCCGCCAAAAAACTCGCGGATATCCGGAGGCAAATTGACGACGACAACGTCGAGCGCGTGAAGAACGGGCGCCTGGCCACGCGCGTCGACGGTTGGGTAGAGCCACCGGTTTATGATGCCGCACATACGACACTTCGCTACATGTACGCGCTTCATCACGACAACGGGGTAAAGTGGATCAATGCCGTCGCCCTCGTTCTCGGGCGCCACGGCTACGAGCAATTCGTCTTGGCGACCGACGGCAAAAACCCGGAGGCGGAGCGGCTCGCGCTCGCCAGGTACATCGACGACTACACGTTCGACCATGGCTTTCGATTCAGCGATTACGTGCAGGGCGACAAGGTCGCGGGGTTCGGGCTGGCCGCGCTGGTCGGGGCAGGCGGCGTCGCGGCGCTTGCAAAGATCGGCGTTTTCACGACGATCCTGCTCCTCGCGAAGAAATTCATCCTCGTGATTCTCGCGGCGGGAGCGGCCCTGATCGGCGGCATCCGGCGCTTGTTTCCCAAGCCTGCGAAGTTTGGGCCACCCGCGCCGCCGTCCGTTCCTCCCGCCGCATCGTAGCAACGTCGTATGATCGATTTGGCCGTTCACGTCCGCGACCACCTCGCGCTCGCCGCATCGGCTCTAGCCGTCGCACTGCTCGTCGGCGTCCCGCTCGGCGCGGCGATCGCCGGGGGCAACCGGCTACGGGGCCCGGCTCTTGGCGCGGTCTATGTTGCGCGGGTCGTGCCGAGTTTGGCGGTGCTTGCGATTATGCTGCCGCTCGTCGGGATCGGCTTCGTGCCCTCCGTCGTGGCGCTGACGCTGCTCGCTATCCCGCCGATCGTACTGAACACCGATATCGGGTTGCGTGGCGTGCCGGAGGCGGTTCGCGATGCGGCGCGCGGCCTCGGCATGGATAGGCGTCAAGTTCGTAACCGTGTCGATTGGCCGCTCGCGCTTCCGGTCGTGTTCTCAGGGATCCGTACCGCTGCGGTCGAGGTCGTTGCGAGCGCGACGCTCGCGGCGTTCATCGGCGGCGGCGGGCTCGGCGAGTACATCGTCAACGGACTCGCCGAGAACGATACGCCGCAACTCTTGGAGGGAGCGATTGCCGTCGGCGTTCTCGCCCTTGCGACGCAATGGCTGCTTACCGGCGTCGAACGCCGCCTCGCCGCTCGCGCCGCATGAGTGCGCCGCACGCGATCTCACGAGCACGTTCGCTCGCACTGATCGGCGGAGCCGCTGCGCTTGGGAGTTGCTCCAGCTCGCACGGAAACGCAATTGCGATCGGCTCCAAAGATTTCACCGAAGAACTCATTCTGGGCGAGATGTACGCGCAGATCCTCGAAAATTTCGGGATGCCCGTCGTCCGTAAGCTCGACCTCGGCGGAACGCAGGTCGCGATGGAGGCGTTGCTGCGCGGTGACATCGATCTTTATCCGGAATATACGGGAACGGCCCTCATCACGGAGCTGAAGCTGCGACCGCAGAAAGACGCTGCCGCGAACTACGAGACGGTCAAGCGCGAGTACGAGACGCGCTACCACCTGACGTGGCTCCGGCCGGCCCCGTTTAACGACACGCAAGCGCTCGCGACGACCCAGACGGTACGGCAGAAATATCACGTGACGACGCTGAGCGATCTCGCGAAAGCGGCGCCGCATCTGCGCCTCGGCGCGATACCGGAATTCACGAAACGCGAAGACGGGCTGCCGGGGCTTCAGAAAGCCTACGGTGGCTTTCAGTTTAAGGACATCAAGCTGTTCGACATCGGGTTGAAATATCAAGCGCTGATGTCGGGGCAGGTCGACGTCGTCGTCGCGTTTGGGACTGACGGTCAGATCGAGGTCGATCAGCTGTACGTTTTCGCCGACGACAAGCATTTCTGGCCGAGCTATCAAGCTGCGCCGGTCGTGCGCGACGCGACACTGCAAGCGCATCCCACGATCGCGCCGCGCCTCAACAAGCTCGCGCCGCTGCTCGACGACGCGACGATGCGCGGTCTGAACGCGCAAGTTGACGGCGAGAAGCTGGATCCGGCCGACGTCGCGCGCGCGTTTCTGAGAGAGCACAGCTTGGCGTGAGCGAGGCAGCCGGCGCCCCGGTGAGCATTCGAGACGTCGTCGTTACGTATCCGGACGCGGACCGGCGTGCGGTCGACGGCGTCTCGCTCGAGGTGCCGGCGGGAGAACTCGTCGTACTGCTGGGCCCATCGGGCTGCGGAAAGAGCACGCTCCTGCGCACGATCAACCGCCTCGTCATCCCCGATTCCGGCACGATCGAGGTCGACGGCCACGACGTCCGCGACGAAGCCCCAGAGACGCTGCGCCGCAGCATCGGCTACGTCATTCAGGCGGTCGGCCTCTTTCCTCACATGACCGTCGGTCACAATATCGGCATCGTCCCCGAGCTCCTCGGCTGGCCGCGCGAACGCATCGCTGCGCGCGTCGACGCGCTCCTCGATCTCGTCCGGCTGGAACCCGCGCGTTATCGCTCGCGATTGCCGCGCGAGCTCTCCGGCGGCGAGCAGCAGCGCGTCGGCGTCGCCCGCGCACTCGCCGCGGAGCCGCACGTTCTGCTGATGGACGAACCATTCGGCGCCGTCGACGCGATCGTCCGCACCGCGCTGCAAGACGAGACCTTACGCATCCACCGGGCGCTCGGCACGACGATCTTCTTCGTGACCCACGACGTCGACGAGGCGCTGCGCTTGGCCGATCGCATCGTCGTCATGAACGCCGGCCGCGTCGTGCAGGCGGATTCTCCGCTGCACGTGCTCGCGAAACCCGCGACTCCCTACGTCGAGGATTTGATGGACACGAAGGATGCCGTGCGTCGACTCGGTCTCATCCGAGTGCGCGACGCGATGAGGCTTGCCGATGACGCGCATCCGATCCCGGCGACGCAGGGCAGCATCGGCGCCGACCAGACGCTGCGCGAGGCGCTCTCGCTCTTTCTGGAGGGCGCCGAACGTCTTTCCGTCAACGGCGCGGGCCCGCGCGGCACGCTTGGCTTCGATGACGTTCGGCGCGCGATTGCGGTAACGGAAGCCTAGCGTGAGCTACATCCTCCACCATCCCGAGGAACTCGGCTGGCGCCTTCTCCAGCACCTCGAGATCACCGTCCTCGCGCTCGCGATCGCATCCGCGATCGCGTTGCCGCTGGGCGTTCTCGGCGCGCGCAACGATCGCGTCCGCGGTCCGTTGCTTGCAACCCTCGGCATCATTTACACGCTACCGAGCCTCGCGGTCTTCGCGCTCCTCATCCCCGCATTCGGCTTGGGCTTAGTGACGACCGAAATCGCGCTCGTCGCCTACGCGCAGATGATCCTGGTCCGGAGCATTGTCGTCGGCCTGCGCGGCGTGCCTGCGGCGATGCGCGAGGCCGCCCTCGGCCTCGGCATGACCCCATGGCAATCGCTCTACCGCGTCGAGTTGCCGCAAGCATTACCCGTCGTCGTCGGCGGCCTCCGCCTCGCCGCCGTCGCCACGATCTCAATCGCCACACTCGCCGGCAAAATCGACGCCGGCGGCCTCGGCGCCCTCCTCTTCGCCGGCCTCGACAACGACGACCCCAACCGCATCATCGCCGGCAGCACCGCCGCCGCCGCCCTCGCAATCGGCGCCGACGCTACGCTACGCGCCCTCGAACGCTTCGCGGCGCTGCGCTCGCGTGGCTGAGCTTCTAGCCTAGCTCCGCGGCCTCGAACGGTTTGCCACGCTGCTGCGCGCGCGAGGGTAGATCTGACACCCGTTGCGCTGTTTTCATAATAGTGATATAACAGCGTTATGGTTTCCGCGGCACCAAGGCAACGATCGGGCGCTCCGCAACGCGGACGCGTCCTGAAGGTCGCAAGCGGAATTCTCGCACGGCGCGGTCCGGAGGCGCTGACCGTGCGCGACGTCGCAGCAGCCGCAGGCTGCTCGACCATGATGATCTACACCTGGTTCGGCGGCAAGGACGAACTGATCGAAGCGATCTACCTCGAGGGGTTCCGCCGCCTCGAAGCTGCGCAAGCCGCCTGCGCATGCGAGGGGACGCCGCTTGAGCGGCTGCGGGGCTTGGCCCACGCCTACCGGAGCTTCGCGCTCGCACATCCCGCGCTCTACGCTGCGATGTTCTCGCGGCGGATAGCCCCGCACCACGTGCAAGGCATACGCAGCCGCACCGAGACCGCAAGCTTCACGACGCTGCTCGAAGCGGTTAGCGATGCACGGGATCGCGGGGCATTCGACGCAGCCGATAGCACCGAATCGATCGCCGACGTCTTTTGGGCCGCCGTGCACGGCCATGTCAGCCTCGAAGTCACCGGGCACTTCGCAGAAAGTGCCGAGATCTCCGCCGCCCGCTTCGGCCGGCTCGTCGATGCGTGCCTTTCCGGTATGTCGATTTCCACGAACCACTAGGAGAAACGCTCATGTTGTTCGCCCCCTATCACGCCATCGTGCGCCGCATCGTGCGCAACGCCTTCGCAACGATCAGCGCGGGCAAGACGCAAGGGATCTCGCGGAGCTTTGCCCCCGACGCCGTCTTCTGCTTCTACGGCGTTCACGCGCTCGGAGGCGAACTGCGTGGGCGCCCCGCGATCGAAGCCTGGTTCGCGCGCACTGCGCGTCTCTTTCCGGATTTACACGTCGCGCCGCAGCACATCGTCGTGAACGGCGGCCCGTGGGACACGACGGTCGCGACACGCTTCACCGCCCGGGCGACGTTGCCGGGAGGCGAAGCGTATCGCAATCAGGGCATGCAATTTGTACGAATCCGATGGGGCGCGATCGTCGAGGACCGTCTGTACGAAGACACCGCGGCCCTCGCAGCAGCTTTGCATCGGATCGCCGATGCGGGCCGAACAGAAGCTCTCCAGCCTCCCGTGACGGCCGTTCCAGCCTAGCGCCCGCCGGGCATCCCGAGGTTCGGCGAGACTCCTTGCCATGCGCCCCGCACGGTGTTCCACCACGACAAACATAGGTGGCCGGATCGCCGCTCGGGTTGAAGCTTTTTCAAGGGAGGCACTCACATGACGCGTGTACTTTTCGTCGGCCAGGCTCCGGACACGGTGGACTATTCCGACCCGGCCCTGCCGTCAGGCCTGAACGCGGAGAAGATTCAGGCCGGCATAGATCTCGCGGCAGCCAAGATCGCGGAGCGCGGTTGGATCGCGGACCTTTGCATGATCCCGCCCGACGCCGCCGGCATAGCAATACTAGAGAAACAACTGGCCAGCGCAACTTACGACTGCGTGGTGATTGGTGGGGGTATGCGGTTGCCGCCCAAGAGCCTTTTGCTGTTCGAGAAAGTCGTGAACGCCGTGCACAAGGCCGCACCGGGCTCCGCCATCGCCTTTAACAGCGGCCCCCAGGACACGGCCGAAGCAGCAGCCCGCTGGCTGGTCGAGTGATTGCATGCCGAGGACATCGCCGATGCTATCGCCTACGTCGTCACCAGACGGCGGCACGTAGTTAGCGTTGCTAGCATGCGCCGCTTGTTACCACGGTTGATGATGAATATTTTTCGAAGGTTCCTGCTATAAATTTCCTCGAACGCATCGAGCATGGCGCAAGTTCATCAGGTCATCGTGCATAGTCCGGGTGACAAATGGCAGAGTGGTGTTGAGTTTCAGGAACAGCCTTTTGTCAACGAACACGTGAAGTATTACGCCGGTTTGCACAACGAGGGGAAGCTTTTTGAAGGCGGACCGTTTCTCGATTCAACGGGCGGCATGATGGTGATGTCAGCTGGCGTCAGCAAGGAAGAAGCGGAGCAGCTCGCCCAAGAGGATCCTACGGTGATCGACGGTTTCCTTAAAGCGAACGTCCATCCGTGGCTGCGCGCGCTCACGTAGCCACCACCATCAAACCTAGACGATCGCAGCAAAGCGAGCGAGAAGGCCAGTCCAGCCCCCACCCGATTCGAAGGTGGCGCGCATCTCGGCAGCCTTCTCGCCGAATGGTTCGACGTCGTGCCGTAGCTCGACACGCGTCTGCTTGGGGCCTTCTATAATGAAGAGCACTTCGACGTTCGAGTGGAAACGCGGGTCATACTCAAAGGCGAACGTCAGTTGCCAATCGAGGAGAAGACGACTTGGCGGCTCGTAGGCGAGTACGCGACCCCAGTCGCATTCTGTGCCGTCTTCCGACCGCTCGAAAATTCGACCACCCGTGTGCGACTCGAGCACGCTAGCGACGGCGGGCAATGAACCGATGTGGTGGCTCTCTCGGGGCCACCACGCGTCTAAATTCACGAAGGTGGCAAAGGCGTCCGTTTGGCTAGCCGCGACGACGACGGACGCGAACGCGATGGTCTCCGCACTCTGGTTCATGTTCGTTTTTCCTCCACAGCAATTTGAAACGCGCCGAGCGCGCGGTTCCAGAACCGATCGAAATACATTTGCACGCGTGCGACGCCGGCGGCGTCGACATGATAGACGCGCCGATTGCCGGGGCCGGCCTCGGCCGTAACGAGCCCGGCATCCTTGAGCACCTTGAGATGTTGTGAAACCGCCGGGCGACTTACGGGAAACCCTTTCGCAAGCTCGCCGACCGAGCGCGGACCCGTTGCGAGCAGCTCGAAGAGAGCCCGCCGTGTCGGGTCGCCTAAAGCGTCGAATGCCCGATCGTAAGTTTGCACTTACGGTAAGTATAGACTTACAGCGCCCTGCCCGTCAAGTCTCGCGCGCTTGAAGCCGCGCGAACGAGTTCGGCGAACAGACGGCGGTTCGGTTCGTCGTCGAGTTCTTCGGGGTGCCATTGCACGCCGAGGAAGAATGGATGGGGAAACGTCGCGTCGATCGCTTCGATGACACCGTCACTCGTGCGGCCGACCGCAACGAGGCCGTCGCCGATATCGCGCAGCGCTTGGTGGTGCATCGAGTTCGTACGGAGTCTCGTTGCGCCACACGCGCGCGCCACCGCGCTGCGAGGATCGAGCGTCACGTCGTGATCGGGCGCATAGTCGGCACGGTCCAGTCCGTTTTCGTACGTTTGGCGGTGGTGAATCGTGTATCGCTCGGCGAACTCCTCGCGGACGTCTTCGATAAGCGTACCGCCGAAAGCAACATTGGCTGCCTCGATGCCGCGGCAGATGCAGAGGGTTGGTACGCCGCGCTCGCGGGTCGCGCGGACGAGCGCGAACTCGAAGTCGTCGCGGTCGCGGCTATAACGGTCGTGTTGGGCGCGCGCGTGCTCGACGCGTCCGCCGTAGCGCCTGGGGTCGATGTCGGCACCGCCGCTCAGGATGACGCCGGCGACCGAGGCCAACACCTCGTCGACGGACGCGTGGTTCGAAAGCAGCACCGGCTCGCCGCCCGCGCGGCGCACGGCCTCGACGTACGGAACGATGTCGGGATGCATTGCGCCGTTCTCGTCGCTCCGTTCGGAGCACGTGATGCCGATCCTAACCATCGCCTCGATTATACGATGACGAGCAACGAAACCGCGAACCGCCGGTCGGCGTCGGTCCACGTCCGCTCGACCCGAAAACCGCTCGCGGCCGCAAGCGCGGCGATGTCGCCGGTGTCGAACTTGTACGACGACTCAGTGTGAATCGTTTCGGCGGCCTGCAGCGCGATCTCAATCCCGATGTCGTCGATCGGCACGCACATCCCGCGACGCGCGACGAGGAACGATTCGACGACGCCGCGGCGCGGATCGTAGCGGGCCACGTGCTCGAACGCATCCAGATCGAAATGGCCGCCGAGTTCGCGGTTGATCCGCCCGAGCACGTTCTTGTCGAACGCCGCGGTGACGCCCGTCGGATCGTTGTAGGCTCGCTCCAAAACGGCCGCGTCCTTCTTCAGATCGGTCCCGAGCAGCAAACCATCACCCGGCTTGAACGATGCCGACATCGCCCGCAGCAGCCGGGTCGCCGCGGGGATCTCATAATTTCCAACGTTCGAGCCGAGGAACAATGCGAGCACGCGCTTTGACGTGCGCAAGCGCGCCGATTCCAGTACTTCAACGTAGTCGCTCGCGAACGCTTTGACCGTCAGTCGAGCATACTCCGCAACTAAGCCCGTCGAAGATAAAATCAAAGCGTTCGGCGAGATGTCGATCGGATGATAATCGAGCTCTTCTTGCACCTCGAGCGCCGCGCCGATGAGCAAGCGCGTTTTGCGTGCGCTGCCGCTTCCGAACTCGATGAGTTCGATCGGCCCGGGAAGCGCCGCGACCATCTCGTTCGCGTGCCGTTCGAGAATCTCTGTTTCGGCGCGGGTAAGGTAGTACTCGGGAAGTTCGCAGATCGCTTCGAACAGGGCCGACCCGAGATCGTCGTAAAAGTATTTCGGCGACAAGCGCTTCGGCGAAGCGAGCAGTCCCGTGCGGACGTCGTCCGCGAACCACGCGACGGTGTCGGGCTCGGGCGCCCGGTAGAGATAAAAGCGTTCGGCGACCGGGGCCGGTTGTTCGCGTTGCTGAAGGATCACAAGCTTCGTCGCCCCCTAAAGGAGTTCGGTGTGCAGAGTTTGGACGTTCAGATTCCGGTTGACGGCCACCCGATGCCGAGTTATCTGGCCCGCCCCGACGGCGACGGCCCTTTTCCCGCCGTTATCGTGCTTCAGGAGATCTTCGGTGTTAACCGCGAGGTCCGCCGAATCGCAGAACTCTTCGCCGGAGCCGGGTATGCGGCGCTTGCAATAAACTACTATCATCGAACTCATCCCGACCTCAACGAACCCTATACCCCGGAAGGGTTGCAGCAAGGCTTTGCGGCCGCCGGAAAGATCTCGCGAGAGACCCTGCGGGCCGACGTGGCCGCCTCGATCGCCTATCTCGAGGCCCAGCCCTTCGTGCGCAAGGGGAAAATCGCGACGATCGGGTTCTGCTTCGGCGGTACGGTGGCGTTCATCACGGCGACGTTACCGGGACTTTCGGCCGCCATTCCGTTCTACGGCGGCCACATCGCGAACGGCCTCCCGAACGGCGAGCCTGAAGGTCTCGTGGACGTCAAGGACATCCGCGTACCGATGCTGTTGTTTTTCGGGGGGAAGGACGACTACATTACCCCAGAGATGGTGAAGCGCATCGACGAGGCGCTTACGGACGCCGGCAAAGAACACGAAGTCGTGGTGTATCCCGACGTCGGCCATGCATTCTTCCGCGAAAGCTCAAATGCGCTCAACCAGAAGGAAGTCGACGATGCGTGGAAACGCGTCCAGGCGTTCTTGAAGAAGCACCTGTCGTAAGCGGCTTTGTCAAGCTGAGCTTGTCGAAGCGCCAACGGGATCTGGCCCTGCTCCGTTGCCCGTTCGACTGCGCGCCGGAGGCGCTCCGCTCACGGTGACATGGGGGGTTCTAGGAGATCTTGCGCGTCGCTGTCGGCGGGGGCGCGGACGGACGGGTGCGCGTCGAAGACCATTACGCGGCGATCGTGCGGGTCGTATGCGGGCCAAGCTGCGACGCCGGGACACGCGGGCGTACCGGTCTGCGCGAACGCGATCCAGCAACCGTGTAGCGCCGCGGCGATCTTGCGGTCCGTATCGTCGAAGAGATCCGCGTCGTAGTAGTCAAAGACGAACGGAATCTCCGAACCGTGCGTGGCGCTGGGCCGGCGGGATGCGAGCAGGCTCCAAACGTAGTCGAAACGATACAGGTACGCCCGCGTCCCGGCTGTTGCCGTGCGCGCGGCGACCCAGCGTGCGGGCGCGGTAAAGTACGCGACGTCCTCGTCGCGGTTCGTCCCAATGATAAGCGGCACGCGCGCGCCATGCGCCAGTGCAACGGCCGGCGGCGCTTGCACGACGCAACCGTCGAGCATTGGCCCGATTTGGTCGTCGTCGCTTACCGCGGCTAGCCGATCGATCGGCAGCGAACGTAGTTGTGCCGCGGTCGCGCCGGCACCCGGCGATCCCAGCGCCGTCGCGACCTTGGCGCCTTGTGTTTGCGCTTGTGCGAGCGTCGGCCACCGGGCCCAGAGACCGCCCGCAGACTCGGAGATCACCTTGCCGAAGAGGCCCTTCGCGGCATCCGACGATGCGAGTATCAATGCGTCTTCGGCCCCGGCCGATTCGCCGAACAACGTCACGTTGGAGGGGTCGCCGCCGAACGCGGCAATGTTGCGTTGCACCCAGCGCAACGCTGCGATCTGGTCGAGCAGACCGAAGTTTCCGGTCCGGCAGTCGCCTTGCTTGCCACCGAGCGCGGGATGCGCGAAGAAGCCGAGTATGCCGAGGCGATAGTTTAACGTCACGAGGACGACGCCGTCGCGTGCGAACGCGCTGCCGTCGTAGAACGTCTGCGAGCCGGTGCCGTTGACGTTCCCGCCGCCGTGCAGCCACACCATGACCGGGAGGCGCGTCGCGCGCTCGACCGGCGTCCAAATGTTTAACGTCAGGCAATCCTCGCTCGTCGATTCGGCGCGACTGCCGGCGGGGACGCGCCGCGGCGGACCGGCCTGCGGACACGAGGAGCCGTAGTCGTCGAAGGTGCGCACGCCGCTCCACGCAGTGGGCGGCGCAGGTGCGCGCCAGCGCCGTTCGCCCACCGGCGGCGCCGCGTATGGAATGCCCTTGTACCTCGCGACGCCGTCGCTTACCACACCGGCGACAAGGCCGCTCTCGATTCGCACGCTCGCGCTGTCCTCTGCGGATTGCGCGGCCGGCGCGAGGGCGAGCAGCCCCAGCGTCGCGAGCGCCGCCGCTCGCCTCAGCCGGCCCACCCTAGGTATACTCGAACAAGAACGCCCAGCGGTCGGCGAGTTCCGCGACGACTTTGTGGCGGGGTTTGCCGACGCCGTGACCCGCCTTCGGCTCGACGTACAAGAGGATCGGCGCGACGCCGGACGTCGCGGCTTGCAGCCGGGCCGCGAACTTTCGCGCGTGCATCGGATCGACGCGGCTGTCCGATTCCGCCGTCTCGATCAGCATCGCGGGATAGGCCACGCCGTCGCGCACGTTGTGGTAGGGCGAATAGCCGCGCAAGATCTCTGCGTCACGGGGAACGTCCGGGTCGCCGTACTCGGCGATCCACAGACGCGCGATCAAGAACCGATGGAAGCGCAGCATGTCGGTAAGCGGAACGACGCAGACGACGGCGCGCACCAGCTCGGGTCGCTGCGTCGCGACGACCGCGACCAGCAAGCCGCCGTTGCTTCCGCCGAACACGGCAATCCGCCGCGCGTCCGCGATCCCGCTCGAGCCCAAGTACTCGATCGCCGCAATGAAATCGTCGAACACGTTTTGCTTGGACTCGAGCATCCCCGCGCGATGCCAGGCCTCACCGAACTCGCCGCCTCCGCGGAGGTTTGCGACGGCATAAACGCCGCCGGCATCGAGCCACGGCAACAAGCTCGGCACGAACGACGGCAACAGCGAGACGTTGAACCCACCGTAGCCGTACAGCACGGCGGGCGCGCTGCCGTCTCGCGGGGCGTTCTCCCGCGAGATCACGTCGATCGGAACGCGGGTACCGTCCTTCGAAACGAACCAGTGTTGCTCGACGCGATACTTTGCCGGATCGAATCCGGATTCGACCGCTTCCCACGTCGAAATCACCGTCTCGCGCGGTCCGGCCCGCGCGCAGCTCACGACCGGCGCGGAAAAGTACGAGGCCGAGAGCAGGTAGAGCGCGTCGTCGTCTTCGTGCGAACTCCAACCGAAAAGGCTCTCGGCCGATCCATCGATGCGCTCGAGGCTGCCGTCGGCGCGCCGGACACGCACGACCGAGCGCACGTTCTCGAGATAATGGAGCGCGAGTCCCGCTTTGGTAACGGCGATGCCGTCCAAGGCGGCCGGCCCCTCCGGGACGATCTCGCGCCAGCGCTCGCGCGCCGGCGTGCGCGGGTCGACTTCAAAGACGCGGAAATGCGGCGCGCCGTCGTTCGTGCGCACGAACAGGCCGTCGTTCGAGGGTTGAACGTCGAAGACGGCATCGAATCCCTCAGCGATCGGGATGAACCGCAACGGCGCGCAACGGGTATCGGCAAGGTACGCGTCGCCGCGCGCCCAGCCTTCGTTCACCGTCGCGACAAGCCAGCGCCCGTCGGCCGAGCTTGCGAGGGCGATCGTCTCTTCGGGCTTGCGTCCGTCCCCGAAGATGCGCTCGTCATCCTCCCAGCGATGCCCCAACGCATGGCGGTACGCGCGTGCATCGTAATCGCCGCCGGGCGGGTAGCGCGTATAGTAGAAGCCGCTCTCGTCGGGGAACCACGCCAGGCTCGTGTAACGCGTATCCGGGATCGTCTCCGCGAGGCGGATTCCGTTCGCAACCTCGAGCACGTACAGCGTGCTGCGTTCGCTCCCGCTCCGCGACACGCCGAAGGCGACGAACGTTCCGCGCGGACTCGGGAACCACCAGTCGATCGCGGTCAACCCGCTCGGATCGACGAGGACCGGGTCGATCAGCACCCGGTCGCTCCCGTTCTCGCGCACGTACAGTTTCGCTTGTTCCGCGGTCCCGCGGCGCGCGCAGAAAAATGCGCGACCGTGGCGAACGACCGGCGTGCCGAGCGAATCGATGCGCAGCAGTTCGTCGAAGCGCTGCGCGAGCGACGCGCGTAACCCGATCGCATCGAGGACGGAACGAGTCCGGGCGTTCTGCTGCGTAGTCCAGGCGATCGTCGCCACCTCATCCGCGTCTTCGAGGTATTCGAACGGATCCGCGGCGCGGCTCTGAAGATTCATCCCGCTCGCTTTTTGCGCTCCGGCGTGCGCAGACCCGTCGCGTCGCGAAGGATGCGCGCCCAGCGGTCGTAGATGTCGTCGACGTAGTCGCGCGTTTCGTGGAACGGCGGCACCCCGCGATAGTAATCGACCCAACCTGGGCCGGCGTTGTACGCGGCGAGTGCGGCCGCGTACGGGTCGGGATAGACGCCGTCGTACGCGGCAACATAGCGCCCAAGCAAACTCGCCGAACCTTGCATCGCGTCGTCCCAATCGAATGGGTCGATCCCCTCGGTCGCAGCGGTCTCGAGCGAGAACTGAGCGATGCCGACCGCGCCTGCGGGCGAGAGCGCGTCGGGCGCGAACCCCGACTCCTGGAGCAGGACCGAACAGAAGAATCCGTAGGGCAGGTGGTGGTGCCGCGCGATCGCGATCGCACGCGTCGCGAAGATCAGCGCATCAAAGGGGTCCAGGCGATGGTTGCTGCGCACGATCGAGTGGACGACCCCGAGTGTTGGACCGCCCGGAATCGGGGTATCGTACAGAAGTCGCAATCCACGGAGTTCGTCGGCGACCAGGGGCATCCGCCAGCTTTGCGTACGATCTTCGAGGACGGCAAATCGGACATCCCTTGTTTCGAAGGCCGGGGACTGGCCGCATGGGGTCGCGACGGATGCGACGAGCGCCAAGAACGCGGGCAGGTACCGGCTGACGCTCGGCCCAAGAGCGTAAGCAGAGTACCTAGCCAAGAAGGATCGGAGTGTCGGAAGGTTCGTATGAAGGTGGCGGCGTCATGATGTTCTTCATATCGCTTCTCATCGTGCTGGTCGTCGGCGACCTGGCGTCTACGTTCCTCTACCACGTTCCGCAGCATCTTTGGGGCAAGCTCCATCTGCGGACGCACCACGATCGCAGCCGGTCGTACTGGGATCACGCGGTGATCTCCAAAGATCCCGAGGTAATGCTCGACGGGCTGCTCGGAGCGCTGCCGTACATGCTGATCGCGGCTCCGCTGTGTTTCCTCGGTCCGTGGTCGGCCTTCGGAGCGCTTCTAGGACTGATTCTCGGTCAGCTCCACGTCTGGTGGCGCCACACGACCGATCTCGGCTGGGTCAGCCCGCCGTGGGTCCGGCGCATCTGCAGCGCGCTGCAGATCGTTCTCCCAGAGGACCACGACGGCCATCACCGCAACCCGGACATCGAATTCGGCGATATCTTTCGCTTTTACGATGCCCCGGCTCGCGCGTTCCTCACCTACGTTCGGGCCGTGCAACGGCGCCGCCGGACGGCGCTAAAGCGACTACAACGGATCCGGGCGCTCCGGCTGCTGCGAACGACTCAGCGCGCGTAGCGCGCGGAGAACAGAGGGTAGATGACCAAACGCGTCCTGTTACTGATTTCGGATACCGGAGGCGGTCACCGCAGCGCGGCAAACGCGATCGTCGCCGGTCTCGACGAGGTCGAGACGGGGCCGCACGGCGAGCCGCTCCATTTCGAACATCGCATCGACGACGTCGCGTCGCACTGCAGCTTCCCACTTTCGCAACTGGGGCCCGCCTATAGCGCGGCCCTTCGTTTCGCGCCACCCGTTTACGGCGCGCTCTATCACGCAACCAACGGGCGCAAACGTTTCCGCAGCGTGATCCGTTTTTGCGAGCCGCTCTATCGCGAGCGCCTGCGCGACCTCTTCCTCTCCTACCGGCCCGACGTCATCGTTTCGGTCCACCCGCTGCTCAACCACGCGGCCCTGCGCGCGCGCTCGGACGCGGGGCTGGGGAACGTGCCGGTCATCACCGTCGTTACCGACCTCGGTAAAGTCCACGAGGGCTGGCTCGTTCCCGAAGTCGACGCCGTCGTCGTGCCGGCGCAGGAAGTCTACCAGCGTGCTCGCGAGCGCGGCATCCCCAAGGAACGGATCTACCAGCTCGGCCATCCGGTCCATCCCAAGTTCGAGTGCGTGGCGGATACCAAGGCACAATTGCGCGTCAAGCTCGGGCTGCCGGCTGAAAAAACGATCGCGCTGCTCATGGCCGGCGGCGAAGGCGGCGGCAAGCTCCTGCCGACGACGCTTGCGCTTGCGAAATCGAAGCTGCCCTTGCACATGGTCGTCGTCACCGGCCGGAACAAAGCGCTGCGTACGAAGCTCAATGAGCTCGCGCCGAGCTTGCCGACGCCGATGACGGTGCTCGGGTATTGCGACAACGTCGCCGAGTTGATGCGCGCGGCCGACCTTTTGGTCACGAAGGCCGGCCCGGGGGCGATCGCCGAGGCCAGCCTCGCCGAAGTGCCGGTCGTCGTGTACGATTTCATCCCGGGACAGGAATACGGCAATCTCAAGTATGTCGAAAAAAACGGAATCGGCGTGGTGGCGCTGGGTTCCTCGGACGTCGTGCGATCGGTGCGCCGCATCGTAACGAACCTGGAGCGACTCCAAGTGATGCGCGACGCCCAGGCGATCGTCGCGCCGCGCGGCAGCTCCCGGCGCATCGCCGAGTTGATTGCCAATATCGCCTTCGGGGAGCCGTCGGACGCTCCGCCGCTCAAGCCAAGCGTCGCCGCCGCCGCATTGTAAGGACCTTTTGTAACCTTTTGGTAAAGGACGGGTTAGATAGGGGTCCGGACGCTCGCGCGACGTTTTTGGGCGTGCGATACTTGCCGAAAATGTGACGGGAATCTCTTTGAATCGGCCCCAGGGGGCGTTGACCACCAGCCGATGAAGAAGATTGTCAGTCGAAATCCTTGCCGGGAGTACCGACCTGCTTCCTTCATTGTCCCTCATGGCGCGCCAAAGTCCGGACGCCAAGCGCTCCGCAGGTTTGTTGCGCGAGCTCGTCGCGATCCACGCACGCTTTCCGACGCTCTTCGAGGAGCAGCGAAGCGGCATGGTTCTCTTCGACACCGAGGGCAATCTCGTAAGCGCGAATCGCGCGGCGCTCACGTTCTTGGGCGTCACCGTGGAAGATCTGGCGCCGCGGCGCTACGGCGCGTTCATCGAACGGACCCGTAGGGACGAGGCGCGCACCGCGTTCAGCCGGGCCGCCGCCGGAAATATCGTCGAAACGGTGACGCGAGTGACGGTCGCCGGCGGGGAGCACGTCGACATTCGGATGACGTTGATGCCCGCGATCGCCGAGGGCACGATCGTCGGCGTCTACGGAAGTGCCGGGCTCATCGGTTACGGCGAAGGCACCGCGCGAAAAATCCAAGAGTTTCTCGGACTGTTCGCGCACCATTCCGACGCCGTTCTTGCGCTCGATACCGCCGGATACTGCATCGAAGTCAATCCCGCATGCGAACGGCTCACCGGTTACGACGCGAGCGAGTTGCGTGGCCGCTCCTATCTTTCGCTCGTCGCGTCCGACGAGCGCTTCAGTGCGCGAAAAACGTTTGCGCGCGTCCTGCGCGGCGAACCGACTCGTGCGGACACCGTCGTACTGCATCGTGACGGCGGGCGCATCGAGCTTGCAGGCACGTGCGTTCCGATCGTCGTCGACGGCATCGTGGCCGGCGCCTACCTGATCGGGAGCGACGTCACCGAACAGCGACGCCTTGAGGCAGCGGAGCGCGAGCAGACGGAACGCCTCCGCACGCTCTACCTGCTGGCGGCGTCGACGAGTCAGAGCGCCGAGGGTCAGATCGTCTCAGCGCTCGAGCTCGGGTGCAGGCTGCTGAATTGCGATGCCGGCTACGTGAGCCGCATCGACGACGGCAGCGTCCGGTACCTTTACGCGGCGGGGCAGACGCGCCGCGGCGCATGCTCGATGGAGCCGGCGGAGGATTCGCTTCACCGCTTCATCTTCGAAACGCCGCAGCCGGTATCGTTTGACGATTTTCACGTCGGTCAGGTTCGTTCGATGATCGGAGCGCGCATCGCAATCGGCGGTATCGATTTTGGAACGCTCAGCCTCGTCTCGGCGACGGCGCGCGAACAGCCGTTCACCGAAGCCGATCGCGACTTCGTCGGCCTGATGGCAGCTCTGGTTGCATCGGCGATCGAGCGCTCGGAACAGCGCCAGCGCGCCGACCTGCTCGCCTTCTACGATCCGTTGACCGAACTGCCGAACCGGACGCTGCTCAGCGACCGCCTCATGCAAGCGATTTCGAGCGCCGAGCGTCATCCAAGCGAGTTTGCCGTCCACTTCTACGACCTCGATGGCTTTAAAGCGATCAACGACGCGCACGGCCACATGCGCGGCGACGACGTCTTACGCATCGTCGCGCGCCGCTTCGAGCGCGCCGCTCGGCAAGAAGACACGGTTGCCCGGATCGGCGGCGATGAGTTCGTCGTGCTGCAACCGGCCGTTCATTCCCGTGCCGACGTCGAGGCGCTATCGCACCGGCTGACCGCGGCGCTTTCCGAGCCGCTCGTCGTCAGCGGCATCGAATACCGCTTGACCGCGAGCGGCGGAATCGCGATGTTCCCGGCGGACGGAAATGACCCGCGCACGTTGCTCGCGGTCGCGGACGCCGCACTCTATCGCGTCAAGCAGAGCGGTCGCAACGGGATCGCGTTCGTCAGCCAGCAGTCGTAAGGCCGCCGCGCCGAGCCATCGTAGCCGCGCCGATCGCGCCCGCATCGTTTCCGAGCGCGGCGACGACCAGCTTCGTGCGGCCGCGCGGGACCATCGTCGTTAGTTCGTCGACGCGCGGACCCAGGCCCGAGAGCATGAAGTCGCCGGCCGATGCGACCCCGCCGCCAAGCGCGATCATCTCCGGGTTGACGAAAGCGATGATGTTGGCGATTCCGCGCGCGAGATCGTCGAGGTAGCGGTTCCAGGCCGCTAGGCCGTGCCGGTCGCCGGCTTCGGCGGCCTTGCGGATCGGCTTCGAGCCGAGCTTCTCGGGCTTTCCGCTGACGAGGTTACTGCGCGGAAACGACGGCGCAACCGCGATCGCGTGGCGGATCAGCCCCGTCCCCGAAGCCTGCGCCTCAAAGCAGCCGATCTTCCCGCAGGCACAGATGAATCCGTCCGTCGCCCGCACTTGGTGGTGGCCGACCTCGCCGGCGCCGCCCAAGGACCCTAAGATCAACGTCCCCTCGGCGACGATGCCGCCGCCGATCCCGGTGCCAAGCGTCAGCAGGACGAAGTTCGACGTCCCGCGTCCGGTGCCGTGCGTGTATTCAGCGAGCGTCGCACAGCGCGCGTCGTTGGCGACGAACACGGGCAGCTTGAAGCGTTCGCGCAGTCGCTCGCCGAGCGGCACGTCGTGCCAACCAAAGTTCGGCGAATACCGGACGGCGCCGGTTGCGACGTCGATGTTTCCCGGCGAGCCGACGCCGATGCCGGCGGTCGCATTGTCCTTGGCCCCGAGAAGGACGCCGTTTATCGCGTCCTCGACGGTTGCGATGACGACGTCCGGCGCGTGATCGACGATGTCGTGGCCTTCCCGCTCGACGATCTTCCCGTCACCGTCAACCAATGTCGCAAGGACGTGCGAGCCGCCTAAATCGACGCCGACAGCCAAATTCGCCATGCCGTCGCGTTCGAGTCGAAAGGCGGGCACCCTCGTGCCCGGCGCGAACGGTCCGGGGATGCCGACACTCGAACTTTCCCGCCCGCTGCTCGACGAAGTAATCGCGACGCGACGCGATCTCCACGCTCATCCCGAACTCGGCTTCGAAGAGATTCGAACGGCCGGCATCGTTGCCGGGCGGCTGCGCGAACTCGGTTATGACGTCCACGAGGGCATCGGGGTCACCGGCGTCGTCGGCGTCATGCGTGGCGTACGGCCGGGCAAGACGATCATGTTGCGCGCCGACATGGACGCGCTTCCGCTGACCGAGGAGAGCGCGCATCCGTACGCCTCCCAGGTTCCGGGCGCGATGCACGCCTGCGGGCACGACGGACACGTTGCGATCCTGCTCGGCGCCGCCCGCGCGGTCGCCGAACGGAGCAGCGAGCTGGCCGGCCGTCTCGTCCTCTGCTTTCAGCCGGCCGAAGAAGGCAAGGGCGGCGCGAAGGCGATGGTCGAGGAAGGCATGCTCGACCGTTTCGGCGTCGAGCGCGCGTTCGGGCTGCATCTGTTCTCGCAGTTGCCGACGGGCGTGCTCGGCTTCCGCGAAGGACCGTTCTATGCGTCGAGCGACTCGATCGAAATCCGTATCGACGGGCGCGGCGGGCACGGTGCCGCTCCGCATCTTTCGGTCGATCCGATCCTGGTCGCCGCCGAGTTCGTCGCATCCGTGCAAAAGGTCGTGAGCCGCCAGGTCGATCCGATCGAGCCCGCGGTCGTCACGATCGGCGCGATCCACGGCGGCACGACGCATAACGTCATCCCCTCATCGGTCACCCTCTTGGGCACGGTCCGCGCCTTCAATCCGACGGTGCGCGAACGGATGGCCGAGCGCATCGAACGCGTCTTGCGCGGCGTCTGCGAGACCTCGGGTGCGACCTATACGTTCGACTATCAATGGCGCTATCCGGTGACGTCAAACGATTCGGCGCAGACGCAATACGCCAAACTGCTTGCGGAGCGGACCTTCGGGTCCGAGCGCGTGTTCGCGTCCGAGAAGCACATGGGTGCGGAGGATTTCTCGTTCTTCGCAGAACGCGTTCCGGCGTGCATGTTTCTGCTCGGCAGCGCGAGCGATCCGAGCACCTCATTCCCGCATCACCACGGGAAATTCGACATCGACGAAGCGGCCCTCGAAACCGGCGTCCGCATGATGACCGCGCTCGCGCTCAACGCCCCCGAACGCGCGCCCTAACCTTGGGTTATTTCGGGGTGGGGACCTCAATTGAGGGGTCGTTGTAGCCCGAGTAGAGGAGCGTGAGATCCTCGGTCTTGCAGCGGGTGATCAGGTACGTGTGCAGGTCGTAGTTGCACGCTTCTTCGGTGCCGTCTTTGAATGTGTATTGGAACGTGCCGACCCGCTTGCCGTCCTGAATCTGATTGGGCAACGCCACGAGGGTAGCGCTGGGATCGCTCTTGAGCGTTTTCATGAGGCCGGCGACGTCGACGTCGAGGTTGTTGGAAGCGGTCCCGGATTTCTCCCATTTGCCGTCGTCGTACTCCCAGAGCGTCTTGCCGATGATGATCGTCTTGACCGTCTTGCCGGCGAACTCGGTCGTCATCTCGTATCGGTTTGGCGCCTGCCAAACGCCAAGCGACCGCACCGAGCCAAGGACCGTCAGCTTGTAGGACTTGATCGCGGCGAAGACGTCGATGATCTTCGTGCGCAGGTCGTTCGCGGGTGCGACCGCTCCGGCCGCGCACGGGAGCGCGCAAGCGAGCACCGCGACTGCGGCCCAGCGGCGCTTGGGAGCCGGCATCCTGATACCTCCAACCATACAGATTCGTAACGCTCGCTTCCGGGGAAATGTCGCGCGGCCTCGCTGGCGAAGTCTGGGCGACCATGACCGAGACGATCGACCTCATCGCCCACACCGCGCTGCGCGATTTGCAAGCGTTTACGAAAAAGACCGGCCAGCCGACCAAGCTCGAGCTCCTCGATCTTACCCCGATGGAGCACGTGACCAACATCGAGATCGACGAAGAACACGTCACGATCACCTACAACGAAGAGACGACCCACCGCTACAACGCGAAAGCGATTTCGCACCTGGAGTGGACGTATAAGTACAACACCGACCCGGAGTTCGTGCAGGCAGTCAAGACGGTCATCGACCTCGCACGCAAGCACTTGCGCGACCTGCCGGAAAACGTCGCTTGCCCGCCCGGCTGTGCCGAATGCTGCAGCGGTTACGAGCCGTTCGTGAGCCGCGCCGACGTGCAGCGGATCGCCGATCATTTCGAGATACCGTTCGAACGCGCACTCGAAGACTACGTCGTCCAGCGCCCCTCGGCCGACGGCTTCTACCTCGGCTATCTTCGGAAGATCGAGGAAGACGTCGCGACCCAATGTATCTTCCTGCGCGGCAAGGGCTCGGGCCACTACTACTGCGGAATCTACGCTTCGCGCCCCCACGATTGCGGTGCGTTCACACCGATCGGGTGCGACGACGTCGACGCCGATCTCAAACACACGAGCAAGTTCGAACCCGGCTCGCCGTTCGGCCCCAAACACCCCCCGACGCTCCCGAAGAAGCGCCGGATGTAACGCAGCGATGGTCGATAGGCTTGGCGCTCGGGAGCCCGCGACCGCGCGCTACGATGCGATCGTGGTCGGCGCGGGGCACAATGGCCTCGTCGGCGCCGCGTATCTTGCGCGCGCGGGTTTGCGCGTGCTCGCGATCGAGCGCCGCGACGTCGTCGGCGGCGCCGCGGTCAGCGAAATGGTCTGGCCCGGCTGGACGGTCTCGTCGGCCGCGTACGTCTGCAGCCTGCTGCACCCGGCCATCATCGAAGACCTCAACCTGCGGGCGCACGGCTACCACGCCTATCCCAAGGAGCCGGCATCGTTCACCCCGCTCGCCGAGGGCCGTTCGCTTTTGCTCGGGTCGGACTCGGCCTCGAACGCGCGCGAAATCGGCGCGTTTACGGCAGCCGACGTTGACGGTTTTGAAGCGTTCGAAGCCGAGGCGGTGCGGCTGGGCGCAACCCTGTTCGATGCGTTCGAACGGGATGACGTTGAGAACGTCCGCTTCGACGACGCGACCCGTGCCGCGCTCCACGGCTCGGCCGCGGAACTCGTCGAGCGCTACGTCGCGACACCGGTGCTGCAGGCGACGCTCGCAACCGACGGCCTGATCGGCACGTACGCCGGCCCGCGCGAACCGGGAACGGGCTACGTGCTCGCGCACCACTACGCGGGGCGCGCGCTCGGTATTCAGGGCCGATGGGGCTTCGTGCGTGGCGGGATGGGCGCCGTTTCGCGCGCGCTCGCGCTGGTCGCGCGCAGCGCCGGCTGCGACTTCCTCGTCGGCCGGACGGTCGCGCGAATTCTCGTGCGCGACGGCCGCGCATCCGGGGTCGCGCTCGAAGACGGCAGCGAGCTCGAGGCTTCGATCGTTCTCTCGAACGCCCATCCCCGCACGACGTTTGAGACGCTGCTCGAACCTGCAGACCGTCCACCCGAACTCGCCGAAAAACTGCGCGGCTGGAAGACCGAAGGCGCGTCGCTCAAACTCAACCTTGCGCTCGGCGAATTGCCGAACTTTACCGCGCGTCCCGGAACGAACGCGCAGCCGCATCACCGCGCGACGATTCACGTCGCGCCCACGCTCGACTACCTGCAAGCGGCCTGCGACGACGCGCGCCGCATCGGCGCGTCCCCGGCGCCGATGCTCGAATGCTTCATGCAGACGCCGGTCGAACCGGCCCTCGCGCCGCCGGGCAAGCACCTGCTCTCGATCTTCGCACAGTATTTTCCGTATGCACGGGCCGACGGCCCTTGGGACGATCGCAAGCGCGCCGCCGCGGCCGATACGATCGTCGCGACGCTCGCACGCTACGCACCGAATCTTCCCGACGCGATCGAGGCGCGCCAGCTGCTCGCGCCGCCGGATCTCGAAACGCGCTTCGGACTCGTCGGCGGTCACATCTTCCACGGCGAATTGCTGCCGGGGCAAATCCTCGCCGATCGCTTCCCGACCGCGACGCCGATCGACGGCCTCTACCTCTGCGGTTCGGGTGCCTCGCCCGGCGGCTGCGTCAGCGGCATCCCAGGCCTGCGGGCGGCGCGAGCCGTTCTCGGACGCACGGTTTTGGCGAAACGGTAGCGGGGCAGGACGCGGAGAAACCTCTTGCTATGCCCTTGCCTGATTTACTGAAGGACGACGTCAGTCGCTGGAAAGAGTACGAGTTCGGAAACGATCGGGGTAACCCGCCGATGCGTCTTGCCGAATGGGCGTTCGCGGGCCCGGAGATCGGCGAGCACGTCAAAGCGATGCTCGAGGTGCGCGCTGCGCTCGGCACCGACGCGGCCGGCGCCCGGAAGCATTTCGTGCAATTCCTCGAAGCCGGTCAACAGCTCTCGCTGCGACAAGCCGATCCGGCGATCAACGAGAACGCGCGCGCGACATTCCAAAAAGCGGTCACCGACGGCGCGCTCGGGCCCGAGGACGCCAAGAGTCTCATCGGCGGACAGGTCGAGCGCCTCGGCGGAAACGAGACGCCGGCGACTCCCGACCGCGCGCTGGTCGGCGAAGAGCATCCGGGCTTCGCGAAATCGTGCGCGGAGCTTTCATCGTACATCGATGCGCTCGGACACGACGCGCGGAGCAACGCCGTTCGGACGGCGTTCCTTCACGAAGCGCTCGACCAGGCGATCGCACTGCGCGTCAAAGCGCCGGCGGTCGCGGCGCACCTCTATGCCGAAGCCGCAAACGCGATGGCCGACCTGCCGCCGGCCGAACTCAAGGCCGAACTCGCCGATATTGCGCGCAAGGACGGTCCGCAAGGTGTGGCCCGGTTCGCCGCCGGCGCGGCGTCGGGCGAAGCTGACCGTGCGAAGCCGGCCGATACGCCGTCGGGTATCTACACGTTTCGCGCCGACGGCCTCGCGGCCGTCATGCAAAAAGTCAACGGATTGGTCGAAGCCGGCCAACGAACGGGGAAGCTCGATCAAGCGGCCGCATCGATCGGCGGCCAGCTGTTCACCGGCACGACGGCATTTCTCAACGATGCGCGCGGCTCGGAGCAAGATCACAATCTCGCCGATTACGACGCGCGGACGGGCCTGCGCCAGGCGATGAACGCGACGATGCGGACGAATTTCGACGCCGTGTTCCGTCAAAATGCGATGCGCGACGGCGAAGGTTTGAGCTTCCCGAACGCGGGTTTCGACACGATTACGGCGTACGCGCGCTTCGAGTTCGGGGCGAAGGGCGATGCCCACGGCCGCGCGACGGCGGATGAAGCCGCGCACGTCATCGGCCAAAAGTTCGGCTCGCTCGAGGCCGATCTGCTCAAAGCGGGCCGCGACGGAGGGGCCGACTTGCGGCGCGATTTCGGCACCGGTACCTTCGGGGACCGCGCGCACGAGCAGCCGAACGCCGCACTTACCCTCGGGCAAATGATCGGCGCCGTCCGCAACGGCATCAACCAGGACTTCGACGTCCGGGCCGATCGTTCGAAGAGCAACCAAGCGGAGCTGCAAGAAGGCTTCGAATTTGAAGCTAAAGTCATGAATTATGCCGGCAAGGTCGCGGGCGAGGAGGTCAAGCCGTTCTTCGAGACCGCCGAAAAGGTTTTCGATGCGCTCAAGAACGCGACGCCGCAGACCGTGACGGCCGACAGCGGGCGGGGCGAACAGTTCAAGACGATGGAGCGCGAATTTACTGCCGCCCTTTCGAAGTACCGGCCGAACCAAAACTTGACCAAACTCTTTGAGGACGGTCTCGCGCACGCAAACACGGAGTGGGCCGACTACGGGAATCAGCGCAAAGAAGCGCAGACCAACGCCGCGGAGCTCGGCTCGCAGAAGGGTCTGCTGTCGCATCTGATGAGCAAGTACATCGTGCCGCAGCCCGACGACCCGGCGAAACCCCTGCCGCACCAAGAGATGCCGAAGAAAGACGTCGAGAGACTGACGGGCGAGGCGGTCGACACGTACAACGCGACGCACCACGACAAGCTGCCGAAGCCGAGCGATGTTGGCGAATGGAACGGCACGGCCCAGAAGGGCGTCGTGCTGCAGATCGGACCCGAGGACTACGTGATCTCCGCGGGCCGCGGAAACTACCGCCACTTCGACACCGAGCAGACGCACGGCGTTCATCCCGTGCCGAATGTTGCTGCCGACCTCAATGTCGACGGCACGCTGCACCAGAACGTGCGCGGCACGGAAGCGCTGGCTCGCTAGGCTCGACGTACCGCTAGGCGGCGAGCGCCTCCGGCACGTCGAGTTCTTCGCGCAGGCGACGCTTCGCGCGCGAGATGTACGTCTTGACGGTCCCGATCGGGATCTCGAGTTCGACCGCGATTTCCCGGTAACGCAGGCCCGTGAGATAGTACAGTTCGAGCACGTCGCGATAGTTCGGGGGAAGCGCCTCGAGAGCGGCGTGCACGCGGAGCGCCTCGTCGTTACGAAGTGCGATCTCCTCGGGGCCTGGTTCGAGTACGACGTTGCCTTCGTTCGTAACCAGGGTCGCCGCGCGGCGCCGGCGCCGGATCGCGTCGAGCGAGGCGTTGCGGGCGATGACGAAGAGCCAGCGCGCGAATGGGCGATCCGGATGAAAGTCGCCGAGACGGCGGTAGGCACGGAGAAACGAATCCTGCGCGATGTCTTTCGCCTCGTCGGCGTCGTGCGTCAGCCGGTAAGCCAGCCGCACGACGGGCGCGCGATAGCGATCGACCAGCGTTTCGAATGCGATGTGCGACCCGGCGCGGGCCGCATCGACCAGGATGCGGTCGGCCGCCGGCCCCGCATCCGGGCGGTCGAGGATCAGCTGCACGTGTGGTAAATCGGTTCGAAGGCCGGTTGGGACGTCGGCGCGCTCGACTCGACGCTTGCCCGGAGCCGGTCGAAGTAGTCGCCGTTTGAGGCGAGCGGGCCCTTCATGAGGTCCCGGAACCAGGCGACGAGCGCCGTGTCTTGGCTCACAAAATTCTCGCGCATGTCGTCCTCCCTAACTTCAACAACTGTCTCTGAACACTTTACTTGGTGAACTATTAGATTTATAACACTGATGATTTGGGGAGTCAATATCTTGCACGGAGAACTTTTTTGCGGTAGGATTGGAGCGTGACCGAACCCAATACCCGCGCGCCGGAGGCGACCTCCGCCGGCGCCCGGGCCTGGCACCTGATGTATGAGGTCTGGAAAGCAAGCAAGCCTTACCTGGAAACGGTGGCCGCCGGGTTCGATTTGACGCCGCAGCAGGTCTACGCGCTGCGCCAGCTTGCCAACGAGCGTCCGCTTGCGATGAGCGAACTCGCCACGACGCTTGGCTGCGACGCCTCCAACGTCACCGCGATCGTCGACAAGCTCGAGGCGCGCGGCCTCGTCAAGCGTCACAGCGCCGACCGCGACCGCCGCGTGAAGGCGCTCGTCATGACCGAAGCCGGCGTCGACCTTCAAACCCGCATCGAAGAGCGCATGGAGCAACCGCCCCCCGCCATCGCCAACCTCAGCGTCGAGGATCAACAGGCGCTCTGCGTGCTCCTGGAACGGGCCCTCGACGCGCTCTAACCGTTGACGCTGGTCGACGCTGAGCTTCTCCGAAACGGCGACGGGATATCGCCGTGCTCCGTTGGCCGTTCGACTGCGCGCCTGCGGCGCTCCGCTCACGGTGACAGGGGGGCGATGGCGGGGCGGTAGCCGGCTGCGATGATCGCGACTGTCGAGCGAGGCGTGAGCACGTCGACGCGGAGCTGCGACGGACGCGGACGGCGTTTGGTGTAGCCGCAATCAGACCACGCGAAAAGTTCGGTTCCCCAAACGAGCCAAGCGATTCCGTCGAGGACGATGTAGGCTCCGTCGGGCAAATTTGAGAGATCGTCGCGATAGGTGTGCTTTTGACGGCGCGCAATGCGATCGGCGTTGAGCTGCGAATCGATCGCGTCCGCATTTGCGGGGGTGCCGACGCAGGTCTCCCACAACGAGCGGTAGCGCTGGTAATCGGCGTAGCGGCATTCGGCGCACGGCCGGTGTCCGGCGCTGAGCGCTGTCGCTTCGTCGAGGAAGAACAGCTCGGTGTACGAATGCGGCCGCATCACGGTGCGGCGTCGCCCACGAAACTCGAGGCGGCATATTAACCAGCGTCGAACCTGCCACGGGCGCACGATGTTGCCGTCATCGTCGTGGAGGATGCCGCGATTGCCCATCACGAGGCCGCGGCCAGGGAGCGCGACGATGTTGCCGAACGGCGTGACGCGGTTTTGGCGAGCCATGACCCGTGAGAGCGTTCGCTGCGCTAGATGAAGACCATCGTGAAGACGACGGGGTCGGTATAGGTGCCGGCGGAGACGTCCTGATTGCTCTCGATTTGGATGCTCGCGGTGCCACTCATTGCTGTCGCGCCGGCGGTTACGGAAAAGGGTCCCCACACGTTGCTCAGCCCGCTGCCGTCACCCCAAACGTTCGCCGAGCTGTGTGCCGTCACGGTGAAGCCGGGAGGATACAGCCAATAATTTAGGCGATCCGACCCACCCGCAGACATACTGCGCGTTCCGAAACTGCCGCCCGCATGCGCGCCGGGGCCGGCCGTGATCGTCAGATTCGTCGCGGACGCGCCGGTTTGGCACCCGTACAAAAGGGTGAACGTAACGATGGTCGGCGTAGCGATCCGCGTCGGATCGTAGTTCCCGACGCTGACGGTCGAGGGAAGCGTCAGCGAGCAACTCCCGCTCGCGCCTGCACTTGCAGCGCAGCAAACCCACGCCGCCAAGAGTGCAGCCGCGGTTACGAACGGTCGCATGTAAAAGCCCCGATGTTCTGCTCGATCGTCGTCGCGCGCGGAACGGCGAGCGTGAAGCGGCATTCGCCGCCGGAATACCGGATCGTCGCTCCATACGTTCCGGGCGCGACGTTTTCAAAGTAGAAGCGGCCCTCGACGTCGAGCTCGGAGGTCACCTTAGTCTTGGGCGTGACGAGCGAGAGTTGACCGAAGGCCGGCACGGTTACCCGTCCCTCGCGCGAGACGGTCACTTTTCCGATGACGGCCGTCACGACCGATGCGGTGAAGTCAACGACGGTTCCGCGGCGCGACGCGACGATGATGCTTTGGTCCGCGCTTGAGATGTTGAGGTTGACCGGTCCGTCATTGCTTTCGACGGCCACGTGCTCGTCAAAGTAACTCTGCAAGTTCGGCAGCACCAGAAACCCCTTCTTGTTGGTCGTGCCGTAATCTTGATTATCGATCAGCACGTTGACGGGTTCTCCGCCGGCCACTTTAACGAGCGCGAAACCATCGGCAATCGGTTGCGCGAGTTGCGCGTACCCGCCCGCAAAGGCAACGGCTCCGCTCACCGCGACGTCGCCGCTCAGCGATCCGTCGCGCGCCAGCCCGTAATCCATATCGAGGTTTCCAATCGAGGAACGTAGCGAATACCTGCCGCTCGAGGCCTGGGTCCCGGACGGGTAAAACGTCGCGTCGTATCCGGATCCGCCCGCGATCGGCGTCGCGCGCTGGACTTCCAGTGCCGGTTGAACGGCGCCACCATCTTCCTGCAGGGAGAGGGTTGTCGTGTCACGGCCGTTTCGGCCTCCGGATCGGGTCAGAAAGACGGAGAGCGTCGGATACGAACCGCTCGACGATTGCGAGACGCCCGTGCTAACGAGTAACGAGACGCTGTGCGCCATCGCTACCGCTTGCTGCCACGAAAGTTGGCGTGTGAAACCGCCGAGGGCCGAACGCGAATCGCTGTAGGCGACGCTGCTCGTATAGCTTCCGCGAAATGGGCGCACGCCGACGTCGACCAACTTCTCGACGGACGTTGGATCCCGAAGGTCGCGCTGCGCGAGCGTTACGTAGTTCGCCGTCGCGAGGTCGATCGAGGCGTTGAACCAAACTTTGGGGGTGCCGAGTGTGTAGCCGGCGGTCCCC